>Ga0070741_10000641_pt1 | contig 120539 bp, 101 predicted proteins | sample Coa_R1_4_FD_66440 | JGI IMG/M metagenome (GOLD analysis project Ga0070741, IMG submission 66440) | Surface soil microbial communities from Centralia Pennsylvania, which are recovering from an underground coalmine fire - Coalmine... | ecosystem: Environmental > Terrestrial > Soil >... | reverse complement strand
GTCGTCAGCCTGCGACTCGGTTTTGCAAGCGACGAATTTGGATACCTGATCGATCTCGGGCTTCCAAAACCGGACGGCACTTCGGCTTTCAGCCTGGATCCCGAGATCAAGCGCGAGTGCATCTGGCATGGCCCTGCGCTGCGTCCTTCAGGCCTACTGGTTGATCGACATGGCCCGGTCGTGAAGGTTCGTTCGAGCGGCAAAGAATGGGATATCGTCACCTGCAACCTCCCGACTTTCGACAGTGTGATGACGCACGTTGCTGATCCACGAAATGCCCCGGAGGCGCTTCAGCTACGCGAATCCATTCGCGCGTGGCGGTTCTATGACCACTTCCGAGCCGATACAGGGGCCCCAGCGCGACTGCCGCAGATCGGCACCCGTACTCCGATTCTTGGACACGATGGAAGCGATATCGCAGCAGCCGTTCAAACGATTCGTGAAATCGGCGACAGTAGCGCATTGGATGCGGCCGTGGCTGACGCTTTCCCTGGGAGCCGTCTGTCGATTCTTAACGACCGCGGACGCTTCACGCTCACCATGGAACAGCAAGGCATGTTACGGCCTCTGTATGCCGCCGAATTGTCTGATGGGACACTCCGGTACCTGTTATGGATTGCGGCGTTGCTAACGCCGCGACCACCAGCCCTTATGTTGTTGAACGAGCCCGAAACCAGCCTGCATCCTGACTTGCTAGGAGCATTGGCGCGGCTAATCGCGGACTGTGCCGAACGCTCTCAAGTCATCGTTGTCACCCACTCCGCCAGGCTCATCACGGAATTGGCTGATCAGCCCGGACACCACTCAATCACACTCGAAAAGAACCTGGGTGAAACTGAAGTCGTTGGTATGAACCGTTTGAGAGCTCCAGTGTGGAGCTGGCCGGCGCGATAGTCTTCTTTACATCAGCCACAGCGCGTCCACATCGACAATCACATGCGTCCGTGGAATGTTTTCCTTTGCCGCTTGGGCGAGCATGGCGCGGAGCAAGGCATTCAGCTTCTGCCTGCTCTGGGATTTCAGAATGAAGTGATAGCGGTAGTCGCGCTTCAGGCGTTCAATAGGGGCGGCAGCCGGTCCCAGCACGCGCACGCCTTCGTGGCGTGTCTTCTCAAACCAGCGACCGAGTATTCCCGACCAGCGGAGAGTCTCGTCAAGCTTGGCGCTGCGAATCATCACATTCGCAAGTGAGCTGTACGGCGGATAGTGCATCCAGCTGCGAAAGCGTAGTTCTTTCTCGTAGAAACCAATGAAGTCATGCTGCGCCGCATATTGCACAGCGTAATGCTGGGGGAAATAGGTCTGCAATATGACTTTGCCGGAAGCTTCCCCCCGCCCGGCACGCCCCGCAACCTGGGTCAGGAGTTGAAACGTACGCTCGGCGGCGCGGAAATCAGGCAGGCCGAGTGCCATGTCCGCGCCGACTACGCCGACAAGAGTCACCCCATGGATATCGTGGCCTTTGGCGATCATCTGGGTTCCGACAAGCAGGTCGAGTTCGCCTGCATCCAGTGCGCTCAGCACACGCTCGAAATCCGAGTGGCTGCGAACTGTGTCGCGATCCAATCGCGCGATCCGCGCTTGTGGGAAAAATCCATGCAGCAGCTCTTCGAGCTTCTCTGATCCGGTGCCTAGGAAATAGACGTACTCGCTGCCGCACGCCGCGCAATGCTTCGGCACTGGTGCCATGAAACCGCAGTAGTGGCACTCCATGCGACGGTTTGATTTGTGGTGCGTCAGCGCGATTGCGCAATTCCGGCATTCAAGCGTTTTGCCACAGGCACGACAAAGCGCGACCGGCGAATAGCCGCGCCGATTAAGTAGCACCATAGCCTGCTCTCTTCGATCGAGCCGCAGGCGGATTTCTTCAATCAGCTTGCGCGAGATGACCTGCTCCTGCCCGGTTTCCTGAAACTCCTGCCTCATATCCACCAGCTCGACTTCAGGCAACGGACGCATTTCAACACGATCGGGCATCTCGATCAGGGCATAGCGATTTTTCTTGGCATTGAAATACGATTCAAGCGAAGGAGTAGCCGACCCGAGCACGACAACGGTGTTCGACAACTTAGCCCGCATGACGGCGACATCGCGTGCGTGATAGCGCGGGGTCTCTTCCTGCTTATAAGACGAGTCCTGCTCTTCGTCGACAATGATGAGCGCAAGATTTGAAACCGGCGCGAAAACAGCCGACCGTGTTCCAACCACGGCGCGGGCTTCCCCGCGGCGAATACGGCGCCAGTGCTCCGCGCGCTCTTTGTCGGACAATGCGGAATGCAGAATGGCGACGTTGTCTCCGAAGACATTATGGACATCCGCAGCAACAGCTGGAGTAAGCCCAATCTCCGGAACCAGCAGGACGGCAGAACCGCCAGACTCGAGAACAGACTTCATCGCCGCAAGATACACTGCCGTCTTACCCGAGCCAGTAACTCCATGAAGAAGAATTCCGCTGAAGGCGCGAGCGCTGACTGCTGCTCGGATTGTTTCAAGAGCGCATTGCTGGGCGGAATTGAATGCAGTGTCCGCCAGAATGCATCGAGCAATGACCGCTGGCCTTGGGAGCTCGATGTTCTCCTCTGCAAGTTCGACGAGTCCGCGCCCGACCAGCGTGCCAAGCGTGCTGCGGGGAACTCCAATCGAGCGCAAGTCTTCGACCGGAAGCTTGCCACCGGCAGCGCTAAGGGAGTTAAGAATTAGTTCCTGGTTATGGTTCAGACGGGGTGGGCGTCGACGACCGTCTCCACCCGAACCTTCATCCGTCGTGCCGGGATGCCGATTTCCGGAGGATCGGTCAGCAATGGGAAACTGAGATTTCAGGACCGCAATCTGCCGGGTTCGGGCGGCATTTCTTGCATGCGACTGATCCTCTCGCGTAATCCACTTTTTTCGTGCCAGAGTTTCGAGCAAAGACTGAGGAATGCGCAGGGCAGCACGTAAGCTTGCCTCACGCGCTTGATCCCGCAAAGATAAGTAATTCAGGACGCGGTATTCGGTGTACTGATCTTCTGCGGTTTTTCTTGTGCTTGTCGAGACTCCAAGCTCACCCGCTTGATGCAGCGCCATCGCACCCTTGTCCGTGAGACGGCACACCACTTCGCGGCGGAACTCCGCACCGAGTGGCAGCATCGAGCGAAATACCTCGCCGATTGGCGCGAGGTAGTATTCGCTGATCCATTTCCCGAGCGCGAGCAGTTCGACCGATAAGGCCGGAACTCCATCCATCACGGAAAGGACTTCTTTCGTGGGTACTACTGGCGAGCGGTCATGGACAGAGACAACAACTCCAACGTCCCGCCGCCGGCGGAACGGTACCATCACTCGCATTCCAGGCGCAAGTTCCAACCCCGCGGGCAGACGGTACGTGAATGGCATATCGAGCGGTACCGGAAGGGCTACGTCGCAGTATTCAGGCATGAAGAAGGAAGAAAAATCCTAGCACCCCTCGGCCTGAACGTAATCCAAACCTAAGATTGAGATACGATCAGTCCCGAATACCCCTGAACGAAAAGCTCACGTTGTGGATTTTGTCTATGGCACATAAGTGTAATTAGTTCCAAGAGCTGCAAGAGGTCGGGAAAATTTGACCTAAGGTATTTTTCCTAAGAAAGCTAAGAATCCACAGGTACTAGAGAAATCGGTGAAGTCCAGTAGAAAACCTCTGAGTCACTGTTTCCGGGGCTACGCAGCCAAGGTTCAACTCACTTCTCTTCGGGCCGTCTTAACTCGAGCTTAATCTTGTGTTTTGTTGCGCTTACAAATCACGTGTCATGACAGTTGGCCCGTTGACAAGAATCATAAAGGTCAAATTACCGTCGGATTTTCCGGCGAATTGCACCCAGTTCCAAAGATATCACCGGCTCCATTTTTTCGTAAAAAGTCGTACTACTGGCACCGTATGTGCAACCAGAATGGCAATCCCGCAACGCTGGATTTTCTGAGGTCGGCACATCGGTGTGTGTGCCACTTTCAGCCCAGAGGTGAGTGATGAAGGAAAAAGAACTTCGGCCACGGGAACAGCAGGTTGTGGAACTGCTCCTACAAGGCTGTGATAACGACGAGATCTCCAAAGAGCTTCACATGGCACGCCGCACAGTGAAGGCGCACTTTAACCGGTTGTTCGCGCGCTTTGGAATTGCTGGCGGAGTCAAACGAGTAAAACTAGCAACACTTTTGTACAGGAGGCAGCTATGGTCCGAGAAGAAACTGGCAGAACCTACCCCAATGCAAGAGAGCAGCGAGTCATTGAACTCGTCGCTCAGGGACTCAAGAACAAAGAAGTCGCAACCGAAATCGGAACCACAGAACACGTCGTCAAGAATTATCTCCGCACCATCTACGACAAGTTGGGGCTCTGGAACCGCGTAGAACTCGCGCTATGGTATGAAACGCGTCGGTTCGAGCAGCTGTCGCTTTCGCCCGCTAATTAATCGGTTCGCTTGCACTCGTAGCGCAAACAGCCGGAGCCGTGGCTTCGGCTGTTTGCGTCTCAAAGCATTTCTCCTCTTCCCCGTCGCCTCGATTTCGGGTCACAAACTTTCTTCATGCGCCCATAGTGGCACTCGTCGTTTCCCAAAAGCGTTCACGACATCGTTTCCGGCACGTCGACCGTGAAGGTCTACGACATCAAGTGCTGATTCTTTTGCACTTACCCCATCGTTTCTTGTGGCGAAACTTTGGCGAAAGACGTGCACTTAGGACAGAAGATCGGGAGGCACCGACAAGGAGCAAAAAATGTTGAAGCTCGAACAGATCAAGATTACGCGCCGCGACCACGAAGTACTCAGTCTTCTGGTGCAGGGCTGCAGCAACAAGGAAATCGCCGAGGAACTAAAAATCAGCCCGCGCACCGTAAAACAGCACTTACGCACCTTATTTCTGCGGGCAGGAATCAAGCAAGGGCGCAAACGGGTGATTCTGGCAACAGCTATGTTCGAAAAGGAGCGGATGAATGTCGCCTCGTGAACAGTTAAGCCCTAAGGAGATCGAAGTAGCTACGATGGTGTGGGAAGGAAAAACAAATCCGGAAATCGCCGCAGTGCTCGGCTGCACAGAACAGGTGATTAAGAATCAGCTGCGGGCCGTCTTTGACAAACTGGGTGTTTGGAGTCGCCTGGAACTCGCGCTATACGTGGCGTCACATGGGGGCGCGAGCTGGGTGGAAGAGCATCGCATGCATGGGCCCGCGGGTGTTGCGCTCACTGCAGCTACGCGCCCGAACGCCTGCTCTGGCTGAGAGGATCTCGCTCCAGCGGAGCAATGCTTTGGATGTGGCGGCGCAAGTGCTCCTGGTTCTCAGATGAGAGATTCAGGAAACGAATACCATTGCCATAGCCGGGCGCCACGCTTGCGACCTGTCCCTCCAGCGGGAGTTTGGTTTCGCCGAGCCATAGGGCAATATTGCACTTCGTTTCCCTCGGTAGCGGTATGGCCATTTCGATGAAGCAACCGCCTTGGCTCAAATCAGAAGCTTTGCCCCAGATTACCGGCTTGCCAGGTATTCGCAACTCTACGGAAACCGAGCACTTCACGCGTGGCCAACGCCGGCGGTCTGTGGTGCGCTGCGCCACAAAGGAATCAATGGCGGTTTGGGGCAGGTGAAAATCCCATAGTGGTTTTTCGGGATTCAGGTTCAACAACCCAACGGTTCCCTCGGCGGTGGTTCCCGGCGCTCCGACCCATTTGACCCGGAAATGAACTTTGTTCTTACCACAGGTGAGGCCGACAATCTCATCGAGCTTGAGGCTAGCGCGAACTCCGCCAAGCTTCACGCCGTGCTGACTAATATCGATGGTTGATACGTTCTCCGAGAACACTTTCCCGTCCCGGTCAGTACCGAAGATACGCACCGGTACGGCCGCCGCTTTTCTCGGCTCGCGACGACTGCCCATCTACTCCACTCCAGGCTGTCGAAATCGTACTGGAAAATCGGCTTTTCATACACAACAAAGACCGAACCAAAGTGAGGAATGGCTGTCGAACGCGATGAGCAGGAGAAATTCATTGGACATTTGCAAAGGGTTGCAGAACCTCCTCCCTTGTGCTGGGAATGACACTCAAAACAAAAGGTTTATCCCGAGAGAGCGGCAGCCAAATTGCTGGTGCTATGGATCTGGGAACTTTGCGTGTTCCCAATTTGGCAAGAGCGGAAAAGGCGTGAGACGCGGGGTTCTGGGGCAGAGGCGATGAGCTACAAAGAGACGTTTTGGATGGCATGCGATTCAACCGAGCAACTGCGGGCCGAGTACGGCCCGTTTCATACTCGCGCCGAGGCACAGAAAGAGGCGCTAAAGCTAGGCTTCAGCTATCTTCTGCGTTACGAGCACGTAATTGGCGAAGACGATGACATTAAGGAGGTGCGTTGCATCTTCATCGAGTTGCAACCGGAGGTGCTACAGCACTTCGCCGAAAAGCTACATACCCGTTGTGCCACCTGCGGCGCGTCTGCCGTGCACGATCACGGCTGGCAGGCGGAAGTCTGGGCCGACATTCATGAGTTTGAGCATATGCGCCATCATGTGCGCTTGTTCGAACAGACTCGCGCCGAGGGACTCAAGGAAGTCCCAGGCTGGCGCGCGGCATAGCAAGAACGATTCGCCTTCCAAATCGGCAATCTGTTTCGATCGACCACGGCGTTTCTAAGAAAAATTCTTTTGCCCCGCAACAGAATTTTTTATCGGCTTCGAGCATCCTTCCACAGGCACTCCGGTTTATGATGATTGCATATCCCGCCACCAAAAAGATGTACAGCCGGTCGGTTGTTGCGTCAGTGTGTGGGCCCAAAACACCATTTGACGAGATTTAAGGAGTAAGCAATGCCAAGAGCAAAATCCCCTCGCACAGTGAAACCAAAGGCCGACAAAAAAGTGCTGCAAATGCCTGAGAACGGCAATGGACGAAACGGCTACACCCCAAGCGATCTCGAGTCGGAAATTCGCCTGCGTGCCTATGAACTCTACCAGCAGCGCGGAGCTAACCCCGGCTCGGAACAGGAAGACTGGCTTGCCGCGGAGCGCGAAGTACTTGCCCGCTACACGGGTCAATCGCACAGCGCATAACTCCCGCTAGCATGACAAACGGCCATAGTGATCAGTGAATAGTAGCCCTGCCGGTAGCAAGCTTCGGCACTGACTACTAGTCACTGATCACTTGCCCCACTTCGGCGATGCGCTCCGAATCTGTCCGGTGCACCTTTGGGCCGTTGCTTCCGCTGTACAATTCTGAAAAAATGAATTACTCCCCATGCCGGAACTAGGCAGTTTTCTCCTTCTGCTTGCCCTCGCGCTGAGCAGCTATTCATTTCTAGCGGGATTTGGCGCCCTCATCAGCAAGCAACCCGGTTCTGAACGCCTGGGTGAAACCGCTCGACGCGCTGGCATCGCCACATTTGGCGGGGTGTTTCTGGCGGCTGTCATTCTCGTAACTGCGGCATTCCGCAACGATTTCGAGATCTCCTACCTGCTTCATCACAGCAATCGCGATCTGCCGCTGCCGTATAAGTTCGCGACTTTATGGTCCGGACAGGAAGGCTCGCTGCTTTTTTGGGCGCTGCTGCTCTCGGGATATGGCCTGGTGCTCCGGCTCCGGCACAAAACCGATGAGCGGTTGTTTGCACATGCTTCCGTCGTAATCGCCGCGGTGCAGGTCTTCTTTTTATTGTTGCTGAACTTCGCTGCCAAGCCGTTTGCACTCACCCAAGGCGGAATTCCGCCGGATGGCAACGGGCTCAATCCGCTATTGCAATATCCCGAGATGGTGATCCACCCGCCGATGCTTTATCTCGGATATGTGGGATTCACCGTTCCGTTTGCGTTCGCGCTCGGGGCATTAGCGATGAAGTACCCCGGCGAAAAGTGGATCCACATCACACGCCGCTGGACGATGGTGACATGGGGTTTTCTGACGTGTGGCATTTTTCTCGGTGCGCACTGGGCATATTCGGTGCTCGGATGGGGCGGCTACTGGGGCTGGGACCCGGTCGAAAATGCATCGCTCATGCCTTGGCTCGTCGGCACGGCTTTTCTACACTCGGTGATGATGCAGGAAAAGCGCGGCATGCTCAAAACCTGGAATATGTGGCTGGTGTTTGCCACATTTTGGCTCGCCATTCTTGGAACGTTCCTCACCCGCTCCGGAATCATCAGCTCGGTTCACGCATTCGCGCAATCCTCCATCGGAGATTGGTTTGCCTGGTTTCTGATTATCACGCTGGGCGTATTCACGGTGCTCTACATCAAGAATCGCTCGCACCTGCGCAGCGAGCACAAGCTGGAATCGCTCGTTTCACGCGAGTCGAGTTTTCTTTTTAACAACCTTCTGTTTGTGCTGGCGTGCTTCACTGTGCTCTGGGGAACCTGGTTCCCGAAAATTTCCGAGCTGGCGACGGACCGGAAGGTTACTGTCGGCGCTGCCTTCTATAACAAGGTCACAATTCCCGTAGCGCTGCTTCTGCTCTTGTTGACTGCGGTTGGGCCGCTGCTTGCCTGGCGAAAGACATCGCTCGAAAGCCTGAAACGCAATTTTCTTTGGCCAAGTGTTGGCGCTTTGCTTATTGGCGTCATTTTGGTTGTGTCCGGTACTCGCCCGTGGAATGACATCTCGTATTTTTACGCGTTAGTGGCCGCTATGCTTGCGGCGTTGGTCGCGTTCACGGTGATCTCGGAATTTGTGCGTGGTGGGCGTGTTATCTCCCGTCACACCGGCCAGAATCTTCTAGCGTCGATGATCCACCTGTGGCATCGCAATACGCGGCGCTACGGCGGGTACATCGTTCACTTCGGCGTGGCATTGGTATTCATCGGGATTCTCGGTACGCCGTTTAATCGCGAAGCCGAGAAGGAAATGTCATTCGGCGACACTGTTACAATCGGCCCTTATACATTGCTGTGCCAGTCGTACACTCAGGAAGAGACTCCAAACTACGACACCGACCTCGCCATCATTCAAATTCTTAAAAACGGAAAGCAGATTGACACACTGTATCCTGAAAGCCGGTTCTACACCGCCAGCCAGCAGCAACAGCACGTGCCTGCTATCCGATCGAATCTAAAAGAGGACTTGTACGTTTTGTACGAGGGCAAGAACCCGGACAGCGGCAAGCCAATTATCAAGGTACACCTGAACCCGATGGTCTCGTGGATTTGGATCGGGTTAGTAGTGATGGTAATTGGCACACTCCTGGCCCTCGTGCCGAACGCAGCTCCACTACGCGCAACAGCACGCGAGAATGTGGAAGCAGCCGTGCAAGCCAGGCCCGCGCCCGTAGGAGCTGGTGATTGACGCTTGATTCAATGAAGCGTACACGTCTAATCGTCGCAATAATCTTAGGGCTGCTTCTGCTGCTCGGTGCAGGCGATGACGCCGCGAGAATTGACCGCCTTGGCCATCAGCTGATGTGTGTCTGCGGCTGCAACCAAATTCTGCTTGAGTGCAATCATGTCGGATGCTCATACTCCACCAGAATGCGCGAAGAGCTGACGGCAGCAGTCACGCGCGGCGACAGCGATAACGGCGTGCTGCAATGGTTTATTCAGAGCTACGGAACCACAGTTCTGACTGTTCCGACCAATAACGGATTTGACCGAGTGGTCTGGATTATTCCTTATTTTGCGTTGGTGTTCGGGATCGGTTTGGTGGTTGCCATCGTCTGGCTGTGGAAGCGGCACCCTTTGCTGGCACACGAAAGGGTTCCTGCCGTGGTCCAGGAATCGGAGCTTGACCGTTTTCGCGAACAAGCTCGCAAGGAGACGGAGCTATGATCCCGTTTTTGTGCTTCGCGGTGAGTGCGGCCGCCTTGTTCTATATTTTTAGCGTTCCCGAATCGCTAACACATGGTTCAGAAACAACGCGCTCCGCGTACCTTCGTGAGCGCAAGGAAGTGGTTTACGAGAACCTGCGCGATCTCAATTTCGAATACAAGGCGGGCAAAGTCCCTGAGGCTGACTATCAATCGATGAAGAATTCCCTGGAAGAAGAAGCGGCTTCGATACTAGCGGAGATTTCACAGTTGGAGCCCGGAGGGAGTCTTCGCGCGTGAGAGAGATTTTTCAACCACGAAGGACACGAAGTTACACGAAGGAAATCATCGAAGGATCCGATTTCTTGGCGATCAGAAACGACTTTCTTCGATACGCAGTGTGGGTGTTCGCAACGGTTCTACTTGTGGGCACACTGCACGCCAGCACGCTCACGGGCGCCGTCACTAACGGTACCAATAACAAGCCCTCTGCTGGCGATGAAGTCATCCTGATCAAGCTTGCTGGCGGAATGGAAGAAGCTGCGCGCACAAAGACTGATTCACAAGGAAAGTTCTCCCTTACATTGCCGGATGAGGGAATGCATCTCGTGCGCGTAGTCCACCAGGGCGTCACTTATCACCAGCCTGCGCCCCCTGGGACGAATTCAGTCGATGTGAAAGTCTACGACGCTGCTAGCAAAGTCGAGGGTGTCAGAGCAGTCGCCGATCTGATGTACTTGCAAGCGGCAAAAGGCTCCCTGGCAATCATGCAGCTATTTGCGGTGGATAACACCTCGCAGCCACCCCGGACGCAAATGAACGACGCAAATTTCGAGTTCTACCTTCCCGATGGTGCGGAAATCGGCGAGGCAGAAGCTCAAACAGCCGGTGGACAGTGGGTGAAAACCGAACCTGTCCCCCAGAGAGAGAATAATCGGTACGCGTTTGTCTTTCCCATACGTCCCGGCCAGACTCAGTTCCGTGTCGCCTACCAACTGAGCTACTCCGGAAAGGCGACTCTCAACCCAAAGTTGATTTATCCGTTGCAGCACTTCGTGGCCATCCTCCCGCGCTCGCTTGGGTTCACTCCCAGCAAGGCGGGCGTATATCAAGACAAGCAGCCTCCTGATCTACCGGATGCAATTGCCGAGGTCGCCAGCAATACGCAGCCGGGGCAGAATCTCGCATTCGAAATCTCCGGGGAAGGCGCGTTGCAAGGACAAAATCAGAATGCTGCGAATGAGAGTCCCGGCGCGAGTTCTGCTCCGAGTTCTTCTGCGGACAATCGCCCTGGAGGCGGATTGGGTAGGCCCGGCGAAGATCCTGACCCGATGGATCAATATCGCTGGTGGCTGCTTGGCGCATTCGGAATCGTGCTTGCCGGAGGAGCAGTTTACACGAGCTCGCGTTCGAAGATGCCGGCTGGCCCCGAATCAACTCCAGCTCCCATCGGCCATTCAGGCGCGCTGCTCGAGGCGTTGAAGGAGGAATTGTTCCAATTGGAAATTGATCATCAGCAGGGCCGAATCTCTGATCAGGAGTACGCCACCGCCAAGTCTGCCCTGGACCAAACTCTTGCGCGCGCCATCAAGCGCAGGAGCTGACCTTCCCTCGCAAGTCCCTTCGGATTCTGCGTTCTACGGTCATGCACCACTCGGTGCCCTTCTGGCATCTATTTACGTGGGGCACCTGTATATGGGAAACACGTTTAAAACTGCATTCTTGTTAACAGCACTCACCCTGCTGCTGATGTTTCTTGGCCGGGTTTTTGGCGGCCAGAACGGCATGCTGCTCGCACTGGCCATTGCCGCCGTAATGAACTTCGTTTCTTATTTCTTTTCGGACAAGATCGCGCTGGCAATGTATCGAGCGAAGTCGGTAGCGCGCGAAGAACTGCCGCGTGCTTATCAGATTGTGGAACGGCTCACGCAGAAGATCGGCATTCCGATGCCAAAGATGTATGTGATTCCCACAGACTCGCCAAATGCCTTTGCTACCGGACGCAACCCAGAACACGCTTCGGTTGCGGTCACCCAAGGAATACTGAATCTGCTCAACGACGAGGAACTCGAGGGCGTGCTGGCGCACGAACTCGGCCATGTGCGCAACCGTGACATCTTGATCAGTTCTGTCGCGGCCACCATTGCCGGCGCAATTACTTATCTCGCGGAGATCGCGCGCTGGGGAATGATTTTTGGTGGCTATGAGCGAGATCGCGAAGACCGGGGGGGCGGAGGTTTTGGCGCCTTGATAATGCTGATTCTGGCGCCGTTCGCAGCAATGTTGATTCAGCTTTGGGTATCACGCACGCGCGAATATCAGGCCGACGAAAGCGGCGCGCATTTCACCGGGAATCCTTACGCCCTGGCAAGTGCATTGGCGAAACTGGACGCCTACTCGAAACGTCTGCCGCTGCCCGCCACTCCTTCGACGGCGCATCTGTTCATCATTCAGCCATTCCTGGGTATGAACCTGATGAACCTGTTTTCGACGCACCCGCCGATCGCGAAGCGTATTGAGCGGCTGACAGGCAGACCGGCTGAGTTCACGATGCAGTGAAAAGAAAAATAGCTAGTGGTCAGTGGCTGGCGGTTCGCTTGAAACCTTGGAGGATCCACCTACCAGCCACTAACCACTGATCAATAGCCACTGCGTTCGTCACTTCGGTAACGAGGAACGCTGCAAGATCGCATAGTAGAATCCGACTCATGTCCCCTGAGGCCGTACTTGCCGCGTCCAGCCGCGCTTCTCATCTTGAAAGCGAGCTCAAGAAAGTCATTCGCGGCAAGGACGAAGTTGTCCGCCTGGCGCTGGTTTCGGTGCTGGCCCATGGGCACTTATTGATCGAAGGGGTCCCTGGCGTTGGGAAAACTACGCTGGCACATGCGCTGGCACGCCTTCTCGGCTGCAGCTTCCAACGCGTGCAGTTCACCAGCGACATGCTCCCGTCCGACATTATTGGAATCTCGGTTTACTCCGCTGCAGATCAGAAATTTGAATTCAAACGTGGCCCGGTTTTCACGAATGTTCTGCTCGCTGACGAGATCAATCGCACCACGCCGAAAACGCAGTCCGCCTTGCTGGAAGCAATGAACGAAGGTCAGGTCACCGTTGACGCAACGTGCCACCCGCTGCCGCAGCCGTTTCTCGTAATCGCAACGCAAAATCCGGTTGAGCACCACGGAACCTATCCCCTTCCGGAATCGCAACTGGACCGCTTTTTGATGCGCGTTCAAATGGGGTATCCGGACGCAACCTCCGAGCGCGAGATTCTTCGCTCCCAGGCTGGCACCGCTCAACTTGAACATCTTGAACCAGTGTTAGCCGGAGCCGATGTCCTCGAGATGCAGCAGAGCGTCACGCAAGTGGAGGTTGATGACTCGCTAGTGAACTACGCACTTGAGATCGTGGCCCGCACACGCAAGCACGAAAAATTAGCGCTGGGAGTCTCGCCACGTGGCTCACAGATGTTGTATCGAGCTGCACAGGCAATGGCTTTCCTGGATGGTCGCAACTTCTGCGTACCCGAAGATTTTAAGCCCCTTGCAGTTCCGGTATTCGCGCACCGAGTGGCTATTCATGGCATGTCAGGACTGAAGAAATCTGTGCGACCTGAAGAGGTCATTCAGGAAATTGTGAATTCGGTGGCTGTACCGGTCTAAAGACTCCGTTAGTCAACCCAGGGAACGTGATCTCGTTCCGATGGCTATAGGTCTAAGAAACCTGCTCTATCTTCCCGTATCATTCGCCACATGGCCTTCTTGCGTTTTCTCCTGCTACTTTCATTGGCGATTTGGGTAGGTGGGCTTGTATTTGTCTCCATAATCGCTGAGACAGCTTTCTCCACTCTTCCAAGTTCCTATTTGGCAGGACTAATGGTTCGCGACTCGCTCCTTAAGCTTCACTGGATCGGGTTAATCTGCGGCGCAGTGCTTCTGGTTTGCTCTGTGGTCGACAACCGAATCGTGCTTGGCAGGACGCGAATCTTTGCTGCACGGCATTTTCTTGTGTTTCTTATGCTCGCCCTCACCGCGGTATCTCAGTTTGCGGTCATTCCTCGTATGGATTCGTTGCGCACAACAGCCGGAGAAATCTCTGCCCTGCCACCCGATAATTTCCTTCGCGCACAATTCGGCTCACTGCATGTCTAATCCGTCCGTATTGAAACCGCAGTACTCATCCTTGGCTTTGTCGTGCTCTATTCCGTGGCCAGACGCTGGACACCACCGCAAGCATAGACATCCGCACCATCGCTTCCGCCTATTACTTAGGTCATCTTGGGAACATTACGAATTCAGAGCATGATGGATGAGACGAGCGAGAGCACTCCTGCCGCTCGAAGTCAAACCAGGCTCGCGGTTGGAGTGCTGTCCCGTTGAAAGCCTCCGAGGACCTTGAATGCATATTGATGACCTGCTGCGGATTGCCATGGAGCGGCGCTCCTCCGACTTGCATTTGAAGGTCGGGAACTACCCTCACCTGCGCATTGATGGCGAACTGGTACCACTTACCGACCAGCCGCGCGTGACCGCAGAAGACATGTTGACCATGGCGTTCAGCATGATGTCGGCACGGCAGAAGCAAAAGTTCAAAGAGACCAGCGAAATTGATATGGCGTACGGCGTGGCCGGCCTGGGGCGCTTCCGTGTGAACGTTTTCCAGCAGCGCGGCAACGTGGGACTCGTACTCCGCGTTATTCCGACCAAGATTCGCGCGCTCGATGAGCTGTATCTTCCCAAGGTCATCGAGCAGATTTGCGAGATGCCGCGCGGGCTCGTGCTGGTCACGGGCGTGACCGGTTCCGGTAAGTCAACGACGCTGGCCGCAATGATTGATCGCGTGAATTCCACGCGGGCCGAACACATCATCACCATCGAAGATCCGATCGAATTTCTGCACCGGGACAAGAAGGGTTACGTCAACCAGCGCGAAGTTGAGGTCGACACGCCAAGTTTCTCAGCTGCTTTACGCGCTTCGTTGCGTCAGGATCCCGACGTGATCCTGGTCGGCGAAATGCGAGACATGGAAACCATCGGCACGGCGCTGCACGCCGCCGAAACGGGCCACATGGTGTTCTCGACCCTGCACACGCTGGACGCAGTAGAAACCATCAACCGAATTATTTCCGTGTTTCCGCCTCCGGAGCAAAAGCAGATTCGTCTGCAGCTCGCGGCAGTGCTCCGCGCCGTCATCAGTCAGCGGCTTGTGCGCCGCAGCGATGCAGAAGGCCGCGTTCCCGCCGTGGAAGTCATGATCAATACCGCGTACATCCGTGAATGTATCCTTGTGCCGGAAAAGACTCGCGCGGTGCGGGATGCGATTTCCGCAGGCACGTCACAGTACGGCATGCAAACATTTGATCAATCGCTTTGGGATTTGTTCCAGGCAGGATTGATCGCGTACGAAACCGCTCTCGAAAACGCCTCCAATGCCGACGACTTCAAGTTGCGCATGCAGGGCATTTCGTCAACCAGCGATATGTCCAAGAATGCCATGCAGGCGGCAGGTTTTGGAGGAAGATAGACTCTCTCTCTGAAAGATACGGAGGCGGGAGCATAAGCTCCCGCCTTTTTTGTGACTAATCATATGCCAGACGAGCTCGAGCGGCTGAAAATTCTGATCGAATCCTCTACGCCGATCGTAGTGATGGAAACAGTGGAAGAGACGCGGGCCGTACGCCTTGTGCGGGCTGCGTGCTGTTCTTTGAACCTGGCCGTCTTTGAATGGAGCATCGCGAGCGGACTTGCGAGATGCGGCACGAATGAGCCGTGCGACGTATACGAGAGCGAGCATTCGGCGCAAAGCTACATCGGTACGGGGCACGATCAAAACGATGTGAATGCAAAAGCGCTGTATAACAGCCGCGAACCAGCTCAGGCGCTTTCGAATCTGGAAGCAATTTCGGTCGAAGCGGCCTTCATCCTCAAAGACTTCCATCGGCACATGGAAGACCCCATCGTGGTCCGGAGGCTGCGCGATGTGGGACAGAAGTTTTCTGCGAATAGGCGGACGGTGATCATCACCGGGCCGGCGGTGGCAATTCCGCCGGAGCTAGCGAGCTTAGTCGAGTTCTTGGACTTGCCTCTGCCCGACCAGCCTCGTTTGCGACAAATCATCGATGAAGCGATCGTCAGAATAGGTAAGACCCACACTCTGCGTCGAACCGCGAACGCAGCCGACCTGGTCGCGATGGCGGCAAATCTGAGGGGCCTGACTGAACAGGAAGCAGAACGCGCGATCTCGCACGCGCTTGTAATGCGTTACGGCGTCACTCCAGAAACGGCTACAGACGTTCTTCAAGCCAAGAAGGACTTGCTACGCCGCTCGGGGATGCTCGATTTTATTGATGTCTCAGAGGACATGAGCAGTATTGGGGGCCTGGAAAACCTGAAGTCCTGGTTGGCTCAGAGGAATGGCAGTTGGGAACCTGCCGCGCAAGAGTTTGGGTTAGAACCGCCTCGCGGGCTGGTGGTCCTGGGTGTTCAGGGTTGTGGCAAGAGCCTGTGTGCGCGCGCCATCGCCGGCGAATGGAAGTTGCCGCTGGTCAAACTTGATACCGCCGCAATTTTCGACAAGTACATCGGCGAAACAGAAAAGCGCATTCAAAAAGTATTCCGGGTTGCCGAGGGACTCGCACCATGCATTCTCTGGATCGATGAAATTGAGAAAGTATTCGCCGGTAGTGGCCCCGACTCGGCATCAGCAGATGCAGGAGTCTCGTCGCGATTGCTGGCCGCATTCCTGGGATGGATGCAGGAGCGCAAGGAAGCCGTATTTGTGGCCACAACCTGCAACGACGTTACCGTGCTGCCGCCAGAACTGATCCGCAAAGGCAGGTTCGACGAGCTATTTTTTGTCGACTTGCCGAATGCTTTAGAGCGAAAACAGATTTTTGCAATTCAGCTAGGGCGACGCAAGCGGGAACCTGAAAAGTTCGACCTGGACCGGGTTGCTGCGGCCACTTCTGGATTTTCAGGCGCCGAGATAGAAGCTGCCGTCCAGACGGCTCTGTATGCGGCCTATTCCAGAAAGCAGGAGCTATCTACTGCGGACCTGATCAACAGCGCGAAATCTACGGTCCCGCTCTCTACAACACGGGCAGAAGAAATCCAGGCGCTGCGATCATGGGCACATCAGCGCGCGGTACCAGCTTCGGCCGCTATCGCGAAAATCGAAGCGATTTCATAAACTACGACACGGTTTGACCGGTTCCGATTGTCCTAGGTGAGTCTTAGTATGCAGCGGCGACTGCCGGGCGCTGTTCGGACGTACATAACACCTGTAATGCATCATGAAACGTCGAGATATCGAAGACGCAATTCAGATGCGTGCGTGTCAGCATCTCATGTACAAACGGACGTGGATTCACCAGCTTGAGATGAGTCCGATTGCTCTCAGTCCAACGATGCAGATAGACGAACAAGTTCAAGCCACCAGCATCGATTGATTCGACTTCGGAAAGATCAACCACGACAACGCGGGCGAGCTTCTCCTGAAGCACTGCATTGCGCAATGCGGTTTCCTGGCCGCGCACAATTCTGCCTGCGCACTTAATAACGATTACATCTCCGGCACGTTCGCTCTTCACGGTAAGCATGACCCGCTCCTGATTTCTGTTACGTATATAGACGACACGAAGTTCCTATTGTCATCAAAAGTTTCATAAAGATCGTGTTAATTTCGCGCACCAAAGTGTTGTATCTTCTGCGTAATATGGCATTTACCCGCCGCAAGCTGGAGACCGAGAACGAGTTATATGAATACGCTATGGGCGCTCTCGCGCGACGCATGCGCTCTATTGCAGAGCTGAAAAGATTGTTGCGGGGAAGAGTGCAGGCAGAAACAGAAATCGGGAAAACGTTGGTCGAGTTAGTAATCCGGCGATTGAAAGATCAGGGATATTTGAATGATGCGAAATATGCAGCCGCGTACTCCACATTCCGCCGCGACAATGAAAAGTTCGGCCGCAAGCGCGTCGCTGTCGACCTGAAAGCAAAGGGCGTGCATCCCGAGATCATCGATAAGACTGTTCAATCTACCTTTGCCGAGATCGATGAGGAAAAACAAGCGCGAGAGTACTTGCGCCGCAAAAGGATAGAAAAGCCGCGAAATAAGAAGGAGGCTGCAAAGATTTTCCGTTTATTAATGCGCGCTGGATTTGGGTCGAAAACGATTTTCACCATTCTGCGCAAATGGAACATCGAAGACGAACTACTGGACGCTCTCGAAGGTGAGACTCAACTCTGAGATGTGGCCTACCATGGATTCAGACCGACACTTTCTTGCGAAGTAACTCTTCAACGTCCCCGATCTTGTCACCCAACCAATTCATCTTCCGCGCCAGTCCTTGAATTTCCATTTCGGCGCGTCGATTGACTTCGAAATCCAGTTCGCTGCGCAGCCGGTCTTTTTTGTCCTGCCGATTCTGACTCATCATGATGATCGGGGCCTGAATCGCGGCCAGCATCGACAAAAACAGGTTCAGCAGTATGAACGGATACGGGTCCCACGCTCGATGACGGAGCAGGACATTCGTGGAAGAGTAAACAACCAGAACCACGACGAACGTGATGATGAACGTCCACGAACCCCCAAAAGCAGCCACGCTATCCGCAATGCGCTCACCGAAAGTTTCCTCTTCCTCGATGATCTGATTCGGATTTCGGTTAGCGCGCACGCGCACCAGCTGCTGCGACGCGTGAAATTGTCGGCCGAGAACGGTCAGCATATCCATACCTGCCATCGGCTTCCGCTGCAGCAGGACTGAGATATCGTGGCGGTCGACCTCGATGCACACGGCATCGTCTTGTGCAATTGCAGTTGTTTGGTGCGGCGTCTGTTCCAGCATGGATGCAAAGCCAAAGAACTCTCCTTGCGCCGGTTGGTCGACTACGACCTCCTGATTGTCTTCGTCTACGGTGGTCACGCGAACCGACCCGGAAACAAGAACATAGGCCCGGTCACCGGGATCGCCCATCTTGTAGATTCGCTGCCGGGGCACAAATTTCTTGACTTCAACCTGGCTGGAAAGAACCGCCGTTTCTTCGTCGTCCAACAAAGCAAAAAGTGGAACTTGTCGCAGAATTTCAGGATTGCAGGCCATGAATCCTCCGGGATTTAGGTCATTCAATCATCGGACCATTGAATCATTGAAAAGCTTTGAGCGGAAGCCCGGGCGCTGGCTGAAAACTGGATAGCGCCCGCCTGGCTTTAGCATGTATTACAAAATATATTGTGTAGTACAATAGGGAGAGTACGATTCTATGCCTTCCACCATACAAGCTCGTCTGGACGAAGCTTCTGAGAAGACGCTCGCCAAACTCATTAAGCAACTAGGCTGGAGTCAATCCAGAGTAGTCCGAGAGGGGCTCAGGCTCTTGGCGGCTTGCCATCTCAGGTACGACCGTCGGAAAATTATCGGCGAAGGAAGATTCGCCTCAGGTATTGATGATCTCGGGTCGAATAAAGAACATCTCCGGGGCTTTGGGAAGTGAATGCTGTCCTATTGGACACAGGCGCGATCGTCGCGGCTTTGGACCGCAGTGAACATTACCACCACATATGCTCAGAAACGCTGGCTGGAATTAATGCTCCGTTAGTCACGTGCGAGCCGGTGATCGCTGAGGCTTGCTACTTGCTCCGCACCATGAAAGGCGCGGCTGATGCGGTTCTCGCCAATGTCGCAGCCGGACTGTTTCGGTTGCCGTTTTCTTTGAGCGAATCTGCGGAGCCGGTGCGCGCACTTCTTCGCAAATATCAGGACAGTCACATCGATCTTGCAGACGCCTGCCTGATTCATCTCGCAAGCGAACTTCGCACGCCGGAGATTCTGACCCTCGATCGAGATTTTGCGCATTACCGCTGGGGGAAGAACAATTTATTCCGGATGTTGATTCCGCTCGTCAAGTGACGTTCACAGGCTTTCGATGAGGTTAATGATTCAATCACCCGATGACCCGATCGTTCGATCATCTGATGCTCTACTTCATCCTCTAATTTAGAATTGAAATTCGTGCTCACTGGTTCCGAGATTCGGCGGAAGTTTCTGGACTTTTTCGTGGAAAAGGGCCACCGCGAGATCCATTCCTCGTCCCTCGTGCCGCACAACGACCCGACTCTGCTATTCACCAACGCCGGGATGAATCAGTTCAAGGACGTGTTCCTGGGCCTCGAGAAGCGGGACTATTCGCGGGCAACAACTTCGCAAAAATGCGTTCGCGCCGGGGGCAAGCACAACGATCTCGAAAACGTCGGCTTTACCAACCGGCACCACACGTTTTTCGAGATGCTCGGGAATTTCTCTTTTGGCGACTACTTCAAGAAAGATGCGATCGCCTATGCCTGGGAGCTGATTACTTCGCCGGCCTGGCTTGGTATTCCGAAAGACAAGTTGTATGTGACCATCTTCAACGGTGAAGGCGGCGTCCCACGCGATGCAGAAGCATACGATTTGTGGCTAGCGCAAGGTGTTGCGAAAGACAAAATCTCTGAGTTCGGCCTGAAAGACAACTTTTGGCAAATGGGTGATACCGGCCCTTGCGGTCCTTGCAGCGAAATCCACTACGACATGGGGCCGACGGCTTCCGATCAAGGACACACTGATTGCGCCTTCGGTTGCGACTGCGGGCGTTACGTCGAGATCTGGAATCTGGTGTTCATGCAGTTTGACCGGGATTCGTCCGGCAAGCTGAATCCACTACCAAAGCCTTCGATTGATACTGGCATGGGGCTGGAGCGTATTACTGCCGTGTTGCAGGGCGTGATCTCAAATTATGAGACGGACCTATTCGTGCCGCTGATTGAAAGAGCTGCACGATTGACGGGGGCCGGCAAGGAAGCTGGCCGTACGACAAACCGTGTGGGGACGGGCGCCTCGCCCGTGCGAACCAGCACAGGCCATGTGGGGACGGGCGCCCTCGCCCGTCCGGTCGAGCGCAGCTCGACAGAGACTTTTCACAAATCCGCCGCCTCTCTTCGAGTGATTGCCGACCACTCCCGCGCGGCAACGTTTCTGATTTCCGATGGGGTCTTACCCTCGAACGAGGGACGCGGATATGTGCTGCGCAAGATTATTAGACGCGCGATCACTCACGGGCGCCTGCTGGGTCAAACCAAGCCGTTTCTGCACGAGATGGTGTTTGCCGTTCGCGACCTGATGCAGGATGCATATCCTGAACTGAACGAAACAGCGCAGCGGGTATCCAAGACCGTTGAGGTAGAAGAAACTCGTTTTGCTCACACCCTGGATGTCGGACTGGAAAAGCTTGAGTCACTGCTTAATGCCGGCCAGTTCAGCGGGCAGGAGGCTTTCAAGCTTTATGACACGTTTGGAATGCCGCTGGATTTCATGCAGGATGCAGCGCGTGATCGTGGCATCGCCTTCGACCAGCCCGGTTTTGACTCTGCGATGCAGGAACAGCGGTCGCGTGCCCGCGCTTCCTGGAAAGGCGCGGCCAAGCAGACCGCGAATCCCGCGTATCAACAGCTTCCAAAGTCTGTCTTCGAAGGCTACCTCCAAACTCGTTCTGAAGATTGCGAAGTGCTGGCCATCATCAAGAATGGCCAAGGCGTTCAGGAACTCAAGCCCGGAGAGGAAGGCGAGGTCATCCTGGATCACACGCCCTTTTATGCCGAGGCCGGCGGCCAGGTCGGAGACCGCGGATACCTTTACAGCGATGAACTGAACCGGGTAGTTGCGGAAGTTAAAGGGTGCTACTACCCAATACAAGGCGTGAGATCGCATCAAGTCGTCATTAAAGGCGGATCAATATCCCCCTCGTCAAATTCGAGGGTGCCCCACCCTTCCCCTTCAGGGGAGGGTGGGTCTTTTGACTTTGTTTTGCGCGTCGGCGACAAAGTTGACGCCGTCGTCGACAGTTCGATTCGCCAAGCCACCATGCGCAACCACACGGCGACTCACCTGCTCCACGCTGGCCTGCGCGAGATTCTGGGCAAGCATGTGAAACAAGCGGGGTCATTAGTTGCGCCAAACCATCTGCGTTTCGACTTTTCGCATTTCACTGCCGTCGAAGACGAGGAGCTGCAGGACATCGAAGACTTGATTAATAAGGAAGTTTTGCGGAACCAGAAAGTCGAGGTGATCGAGAACGTTCCCATCGATGTCGCGGTGAACGAGTACCACGCCATGGCTCTCTTCGGCGAAAAATATGGCGACCGTGTGAGGGTAATCAAAATCGGTGACTTCTCAACCGAGCTGTGTGGTGGAACTCATACGGGCGCCACTGGAGAGATTGGACTCATAAAGATATTGAACGAGGGCAGCGTGTCTTCGGGAGTCCGGCGCGTGGAAGCGATAACCGGTGAAGGCTCACTTCAACACTTCAGGAAGGATCACGAGCTTGAGAACGTGGTCTCCAGGTTCGTAGTTCCAACTGTTGCGCAAAGGAACTCATCCTCCCGTGAAGGGGAAGGATGGGGCACCCGCGAGTATTCTCCTGCTGATGCACTGAAGCTCGAACTCGAAAAGAAAGATGCTGAGATCAAACGACTGCAGCGCGAGCTTGATCAGGCGCGCATGAAACAAGCCTCCTCTTCTACTGCCAACATTGGCGAGAAGGTCAAAGACGTAAATGGCGTGAAGGTCCTCGCTCACCGCGTAGACAATCTCGAGCGCGCGCAGATGCGTACGCTGATCGATCAATTACGCGACAAGATCGGCTCCGGAGTCGTCGTGCTCGGTTCAGCGACGAACGGCAACGTCGCGCTCATTGTTGGCGTCACAAAAGACCTCACGCAGCGCATTCAAGCGGGCAAGGTCATCGGCCTTGTGGCCCAGAAAGTTGGAGGTAAAGGAGGCGGCCGTCCGGATCTGGCGGAAGCAGGTGGCAAAGATCCCAGCGCACTAGATGCAGCGCTGGGTGAGGTTTATGGAATCGTAGAAGGCCTTCTGAGCTAACACTTTCGCCCTTAGCGCCGGCTCTCTTTTGAGTGCGTCTCAATCAGCTTCTTGGTCAAGATCAACAAGCCCAGAATTTGCGTCCACTCGGAAACGATATTTCCCACCACCTGCCCCCACTTTGAATTCGAATCCATACTCGCATAGAGCACGATCCACCCTGCGCCTGTAATGCCCAGGAAAATGGTGAGCGAGTGGTCGCGAAGTTTCTCCCAGACTGAACCCAGAATGTGCTTCGGAGGCTGGCGGCTCTCAGCCGAGCCCCTTTCATACATAAATTTGGTGGCGAGAACTGTCACAACCAATCCAGTCCAGTCGGCGATTGCGTTGCCAAAGAAACCACCCCAGTGTTTGTTCTGATTCGAATGAATGTATAGAACTATCCAGCAGAGCAGAATCAAAGACGAGACGATGCTCAAGGAGTGACGCTTGAGAAATGAACGTGAATGATTCCTGGTCACGCAGATCGATGATAATTCTTTCGGGCCAGGAGACCAATTTGTAGGACTTATCGCTGGCTTCCCAGAGCTGGACGTCTGGGGGGACTGTAGCTTATTTCTTCGCCGTGGAGAGCAAACTCATCATGGCTTCGACATCTTTCTTCGCCGCCTGGTCGCGATCACTCAAGTCAACTCCCCAGAAACTCTCAACCGGCTGAAGGGCTTCTATGCCAGCATGAATTTCCGTCGGGCTGAGCTGCCGAATCCAAACGACTTTGAAATTCGCTTTTCGCCCGTTGCGGATGAGGCTGACAGTCTGCCCAGGCTCAAAGGTTATCCGCACCCCGCCCAGGCGCGCACCACCGGAAGTGATGTCCATGGTGTAAGCTAGCCCGGCGCCCTCGCCGACGGAAACCTTCACGGGCAGAACCATCTTCCTTCTGGGATTGCCGCGGCGCTCCTGCATTGAAAGCCTATTATGGTTGCAGCGCGTGGAAGTGGAAAGTTACTGGAGTAACCTGGGCTAAAATCCGCAAATTACAACGCACTACGGAGTATCAGGACTCATCGGATTCGACCCGTGCGTCAGGGTCCAACCAAGAATTGCGCCTGCGGCACCAAGCCCCAAACCTTCTGCCCATGGAGACGAGAGTAGCGGGCCATCTGCGGCGGAAGGGGTTTTTTCGATCAAACCACAGTTTTGCGCATCCGCGCGGGTCAGCTGATGCCCCTCTCTGATAATCGTTGGCGCCTGCGCGCCACACTTTATCTCTACTGAGTTCTTGATAGCCGAGATATGGATCAGTCCGGCCGAGCGGGTCACTTCGAATTGCGTCCAATCCGTCGACGTAGGGGTAATTTCGAAATCTCTCGCAAAGACTTTAAGGGATTTTCCGGTGCTAACGGACACACCACCGCGATCGAGCGCCAAGCCGGCGTCTCTGACTCTTACGATTGCGTTGGGTTGAATCATGGCGGTAGAGCCACTCATTTCGAGGTTGGCCACGCTGCCGTCCTTGGTTTCGACGACATTACCGGACATCACTGGCATCGAGTTCGCAAGTTGCGAGCCGTCGAGATACACCGATCCCGAACCGCGCACGACTCCGGCTGCGGGATCCGCTGCAAGTGTCGTCGTCGGCATTAACGCAACCAACACCCAGCACGTTAGGCCGCGCATGAAGCTCCTCACTGTCATCGTAAGATCACAGTGCTCGTCGCTCAACATGCTTTTACTCGCGTAGTATCTGCTAAGTAATCTGCGGGATTTGTGCGGGATTTGTGCAGGATTTGCCAAACGAATGTGAACCATCTGAGTTTCTCGTTTTCCGGACAGCAACCGAATACAGTAGCATTCAGGTTCGGGCAGGGTAGATGGGGGAAGTCGTGACGCGCAAACTATCAATTCATAGCTTCATATTTAATGGCTGGAGACTCAAGCATGTCGTGTTTTGCCTGCATTCATTGTCATTTTTACCAACCTCCGCGAGAGAACCCATGGCTGGAAACGGTTGAAGCACAGGATTCAGCGAGCCCTTTTCACGACTGGAACGAACGCATTGCGCGTGAGTGCTATATCCCCAACGGGGCTTCGCGGATTCTCGACTCCCAAGGTCGGATCGCAAGAATCGTCAACAATTACGCCCGGATCAGCTTCAACTTCGGCCCGACTCTGTTGTCGTGGATAGAGGCAAAAGCGCCGGAGTGCTATCAGCGAATTCTCGACGGTGACCGCGAGAGTCAACGACGTTTCTCCGGGCACGGTGGGGCGCTGGCACAGGCTTACAATCACACCATTCTCCCGCTTGCGAATGCTCGCGACAAACGCACGCAAATTCTCTGGGGCATCCGCGATTTTCAGCGCCGCTTCAAACGCGACCCCGAGGGCATGTGGCTGCCCGAGACCGCAGTCGACTTGGGAACTCTCGACATTCTCGCAGCTGAAGGCATCAAGTTCACGATCCTCGCGCCTCGCCAGGTAGAACAGTTGCGAATTGATCCTGAATCGCCCTGGATCGAGCCGGAATATGGCATTGATTCCAGGCGCGCTTATCGCTGCGAACTACCCTCCGGCCGCACAATCGGGCTGTTCTTTCACGACGGAGCGCTGGCGACAGCCGTTGCGTTTGAAAAACTGCTTTACAGCGGCGAAAACTTCGCTCGCCGCCTTCTCATGCGCTTCGACCCGGAAGGCGATTCCGCCCAACTGATGCATGTGGCGACCGATGGAGAAACTTATGGCCATCACCATGCGCACGGCGATATGGCACTGGCTTACGCTCTGCAATATATCGAGGAAAAGAAACTCGCTCGTATTACGAATTACGGCGAATTCCTTGAGTTGAATCCGCCGGAGCACGAAATCCGCATAAAGGAAAACACCTCGTGGAGTTGCGCGCACGACGTCGGGCGGTGGAAGGAAAACTGCGGCTGCAATGCAGGAAGCCGTGCGAACTGGAATCAGAGCTGGCGAGGGCCGCTGCGAAAAGCCCTTGATTGGCTGCGCGACGAATTGAATTCGAAATACGAACTCGCGGCGGCGGAGTTGTTCGAAGATCCATGGCTCGCCCGCGATGAGTACGTCAATGCAGTTCTCGATCGATCTGAAGCGAACGTTGCGCGTTTTCTCCAAACGCATTCCACCCGCGAGTTGACAAGCTGGGAAGAAGTGCGGGCGCTGCGGCTGATGGAATTACAGCGACACCTGATGCTGATGTACACGAGTTGTGGCTGGTTCTTCGATGAGCCGACCGGGCCGGAAACGGTGCAGATACTGCAATACGCAGCTCGCGCAGTTCAACTTGGAGAGCAGCTATTCGAATCGGGCCTTGAGGAACGATTCTTGCAAAACCTTGAACTCATTCACAGCAACATCCCGGAATTCGGCAACGGACGGAGCATCTATGAACGTTTCGTCCGGCCAGCCATGCTGGACCTTCCCGGAGTTGGCGCCCACTACGCGATCCGATGTTTTTTCGACGGTTATGACCAATCGGACTCAATCTACTCGTACCATGCTCGGCTTCGCGAGGTGAAAACCTTTAAAACCGTGAACGTTAGGCTTGCGCTCGGCACGGTAGAGATCGAATCGCGAGTCACTCACGCGCGATTGGATTTTGACTTTGCTGTCGCGCACGCCGGAGGCCAAAGGCTGGAAGCAGGGGTTTGCGAGGCTAGCGAAAAATTCTCTCAATTTGCGGAGGAAATCCAGCGTCACCTATCCAGCTTCGACGCTTCTATAGACCTGCTGGAGCGATATTTTGGTTCAGCAACCTATTCGCTGAAGTCGCTGTTCCGTGATGAACGGCAGCGGATCGTCGGATGGATCGTGGACTCAGCACTTTCAGATGTGGATAAACTGTACGGCGAAGTTTACGAACACAACACGGCCCTGATCGGTTTCCTGAGCGAACTGCGGATGCCATTACCGCCAATTTTGCGAGTCTCTTCTGAGTTCGTGCTCAATAATACGATTCGTCGAGCCTTGACCGCCGAGCACCTTGATATCGCTCAGGTACGGCTGCTGATCGAACGAGCCAAGACGGAAGGCATCACTTTTGACGCTTTGCTCAAGTCCGCCCTTTGCAGCCACTTGAATTCCGCCATGGATCGTTGGGTGATGGATCCATTCGATATGCAAAGCATGTTGCATTTGGAACCGCTCATCTCGCTACTGCGCGATGACGCACTCGAGGCCGACCTCTGGACAGCACAGAACAAGTTTTATGAATTGATGATGACAATTGCTGGGAGCAGGCACAATCGGGCCAGCAAGACTTGGCTCAGTCACTTCGAAAACATTGGTGCTCTACTCGGAGTTGCAGTACCACGATCCAACTCTGCGGCAGGCGAAGACACAGATCTCCGCTTTGCTATAAGAGGGGCGCCGACCGATTATGCCCAATATGCAGAAATACCCAGCGCCCCGTAGTCAGATTTTCGAGCTAACGCCAGAATGCCTGCCGCTTCTCGCAACCTCAGACCTGCGTCACTACTCGTCCCTTCTTCAGATACGCCTGGAGGTTAGCCGGGCTGTACTCCTCCGGCCGCTTTTTCATGCGTTCCACGGCGGTGCTGGCTACGGACTCTGCCGCCTTTTCCCCGATCGGCCGTACGTAGTCGCCGAGGCCGGCGAGCTTGTACCAAATCGTCTGCGAGTTGTAGAGCGTCCCAAGAGCGTCTGGCTTCGGGTTAGCGTGGGATTGCAAAGATGCTTCGTCAATTGCAAGTCCACATGCTTTGAGCTTTCCGATCATCCATAGCAGCGAAATATCAGAGAGCCCCGCCTGCGGGTAGCTGCCGCCGATATTCGAGTGCACACCGGCGAACCAAACTTGTTCCAGTACCTGCCCATTCGCTTTCGTACTCTGGTCCCAAACTGATGGCCGGAACGGTTTGCGGTGTTCGTCAATGGCAAGAGCCTGAAAGGCATTGTCGACCCAACTGCTCAGTGTCATATCGTGAAAGGCCCAGCGTTTGTTAATAATCTGAAACAGGCCACCGATCGGGATGCCTAGAGCCCCAACTGTGTCAAATACACCGATAAATTTCGCGCGCGGCTCCCATGCGTAAGTTCTGCGAAAGAGTTCTGATTCCACGGCGTCCGGGTGTGAAGCGTCGTCGCGGCGGCGATAGAGTGCGTATGCATCGTCGAGCTTGTGTGCAAATTCAGGCTTCAGTAATCCACTATTTCGAATCAATCCAAACGTGCTGCGAACGGTGTACGCGCCTCTGCTGAAGCCAAGAAAAAAGAGTTCGTCGCCCGGTTCGTAGCTGGTCATGAGGAATCGATATGTATCAAGAATCTTTTTCTTGATTCCCCACCCGAATCCTCCTCCGAGCAAACGGTCAAAACGACCAGTGCCCACGCCTTTGTCGTAAAACGCAAGCTGTGTGATTCCCTGCTGGTCAACCGGTGCAATGCACCTGGCAATCTTAGTCACATTGCTGGCGCACGTAGTTCCATCGTGTACCTGATCTGGCCGGTTCCAGGTTCCATCACAGCAAATGACTATTCTCTTCACCGCTGTTCCAGTCCGTCTACCCTGATTGGCAAACACTTGGACTCTGGGATAAGCAGGCAGCGGCTGTACAAAACAGCGCAGGATTCGAGCTCGTGGACGTTAAAAAGACAGCTGAGAAAGGAATGGATCAACCCGCAATTGTTAGCAATTTCGCAGTGCATGCCATCCGGGAATCGGGCCATGTCTATATAGAGAAAACAGAGCCGGCAATGAAATGAAGTTTTCGGAATGCCAGGTTAACTGGCGGAGAGGGAGGGATTCGAACCCTCGATACAGGTTTTAGCCCGTATAACGGTTTAGCAAACCGCCGCCTTCAGCCACTCGGCCACCTCTCCGGCATTTGCTTGCAACAGTTTAGCACGCGAATATTGCGGCTGATCGCCAAGCACATCGAGTTATCCGCGACGCAAGGTAGAAACACGGCCATCCCAACCCACGCGGCACTCATCCGACGGTGTCAGGATGAAGAGTATGCTCCAGAACCGCAAGGTCCAAATCGGATACAAACTGACAAGCGAAGAATTTTCAGCGGCAGATCTCGTCCGATCTGCTCGTGCAGCCGAGGAACATGGTTTCACTTTCGCCTCGATTTCAGATCACTACCATCCGTGGACAAACCGGCAAGGCCAAAGTCCGTTCGTGTGGGCGGTTATCGGCGGCATTGCGCAAGTCACGAGCACGCTATCTGTACTCACAGGAGTGACATGTCCGACCTTCCGCATGCATCCGGCAATAATCGCGCAAGCCGCTGCTACTGCGGCATCCATGCTGCCCGGACGCTTTTGGCTCGGGGTCGGCACCGGCGAGAACCTGAACGAACACATCCTCGGTCAAGGTTGGCCCGAAGTTGAGGTCCGGCAAGAGAGACTTGCTGAAGCAATTGAGATCATCCGAGCGCTTTGGAAAGGAGATCAACATAGCCACCACGGAAGACACTTCATCGTCGAAAACGCGCGAATCTACAGTCTCCCAAACGAGCCTCCTCCCATCATGATCGCTGCCGCTGGTCCAAAAAGTGCAGAACTAGCGGCCAAAATGGGGGACGGACTCATTACAACTGAGCCCGATCAAGAGCTCGCTGAAAGATTCCGGAAAAGAACAACAGCAGACAAGCCTTGCATTGGAGAAGTGCACGTATGCTTTGATCGGGATGAACGTAAGGCGCGGCGACTAGCCCACGAAATCTGGCCAGTTGCCGGGTTGCCGGGCCAGCTCTTTTCCGAATTGCCGTTGCCCTCGCTTTTTGAAAAAGCCTCAGAACTGGTTTCCGAGGATCAGGTCGCGGAGTTAATACCCTGCGGCCCAGATCCTGAAAAGCATTTGAATCCAATTCGCAAATACATAAAAGCTGGGTTTGATCACATCTTCGTTCATCAGGTCGGACCGAACCAGGAAGAATTCATGAATTTCTATGCGAAAGAAATCTTTCCCATGATCATGAAGGAAGCCGGCGAGCAGCGCCCAGAGGCGGCATAGCAGAAGACCTATGACCCGAGGTAAACAAGCACAGGCATTGGCAATTAAGCTGTCTCGCGAGCGCCGAGCAGGAAAAGAAGTTCCGCCACCTCCAAAGGGAGGCTACTCCGAGCGGGCAAGACGCAGAGCCATTCGCGACTTAGAGGTCGGACGCAAGCGAAAGAGAAGACGAACCCAAAGATAGACTCCCTCAACAGGAGCAACGAATTGAGACGATGGGCTCTCAAAGAATGTAAAAAGAGGAGTGATCATGCAGCTAACCAGCGCCAGTTTTCAGCAAGGGGCCGAGATTCCCACCTACTACACGTCTGACGGTGAAGACGCCTCTCCAGAACTCTCCTGGCGAGACGCTCCCGCAGAGACCAAATCTTTCGTGCTCATCGTTCACGATCCCGACGCTCCGCGGCCAGGAGGCTTTACACATTGGGTTGTCTACAATATTCCGCCTGAGACCGGTCATATCGACGAGAATGTGCCTGATACTGAGCGAGTGAGCGGACTTGGCATGCAAGGCAAGAATGATGGCGGAAAGATCGGATATATGGGCCCAGCTCCGCCATCAGGAACACACCGCTACTTCTTCCAACTATATGCGCTGGATACAATGCTTCCTTTGAATGTTCGTGCAACTCCTAAAGATGTTATCGACGAAATGAAAGGGCACGTGATTGCGCAAGCCGAGCTGATGGGGACCTACGAAAACAAACGCGAGCGAGTTGCATAAGCGACGGGAAATGCACGCATTTCGCGGTGCGATGGTGTCGTGTATTCGAATAAGTTACGCAACCCTTGTGAATATGTGACGCGTGTTCTCGGCCCATCGTCATCTTTTTTGAACGCGCGAAGACGGCTATCCTAATCACAGCGGCAGGTCTGTGTCGATTGACGCTCTCACTCCTTCCCTCACTGTCGCAGACTAGGTCCTTTTAATACACTTGATTACGGATGAGCGACTCGATCGAACAGTCAGGCACTGACCAACCGCAATCATTGTGGGACACTAGGATTTGCGATCTAGGGCTGGCGATTGAGGGCTCGGCCGTTGCGAAATTCGTTCAGCAACTTTATCGCGAGCTGGAACGGAAAAAGATACTGAAATTCAGACCAGCCTGTTACCTGACCGACGAGTGGGGCTGCCCTTCGGGTGAGCCGGTGATTGGAATTCCTTTTTACCTGGCCCGGCCCGATCTGGCACAGATTGAGAAAGAAAATAACGATCTCGAGAGCGACCGCGAGATCATGATGTACCTGCGGCACGAAGCCGGACACGCCTTTAACTATGCCTACAGGCTGCATCGAACGCCAGAGTGGAAACAGGTGTTCGGGCCTTACCGGAGGCCATACCGCGAGAATTACCGGCCAGTGCTTTTTTCGAAAAACTATGTGCGTTATCTGCCTGGGTGGTATGCACAGAAACACCCGGACGAGGACTTCGCGGAAACGTTTGCGGTGTGGCTGACACCACGTTCCGGTTGGCGGAAAAGGTATCGCGGCTGGGGAGCAATGGAAAAATTGCGGTATATGGATCGCATTGGGCGAGAGTTGGGAAATGCTGATCCGCTGCGAAAACGAGGCGATCCGGACGTCACCACTGCTGAAATGGAATTGACGGTCGGGGAGTTTTACCGCAACTCGAGCGGCCAAATTCCTTTGATGGAAGTGACGCAGGACGGCGATCTCACAGCGGTATTCGATGCTCCCAAGAAGGGCAAGAACGCCCGCGCCGCTGATGCTTTTCTGCGAGAGCACAGGAAAACAATCGTGGACCAGATCGCTCGCTGGACGGCCATGCAGCGGCCCATGGTGCGAAGATTTATGGAGTCACTTGAGAAACGAAGCGCAGAGTTGGGTCTGATGATTGATCGAAGAAAGGAACCGGAATATTTGTCCGAAATCACGGTGTTCGCCACCACACTGGTAATGAACCACCTGGCGAGATCGAAGGCGTTTCAGGCCTAGGAACTCAATGGCTGATCCCTTAAAAATTGCAGTGTTGTACGACGTCTGGGGCGAACCGGAGGACACTTCCGAACCGGAAGCAACTCGTGCCGGTCGCAGGCGGAAAGAGAAAGAAGATCGAGAAGAGATCTTCGATGCGCTTCAAAAACTGGGGCATGAACCTTCTTACTACGTGCTCGATGGCCGGCCTCAATCTCTTTACGGCCTGGGAAAGTGCGGCGCAGACCTCGTCTTTAATTTGACCGAATCGTACGCGGGCGACGATACGAAGGAAATGAACGTCGCAGCGTACATGGACCTGCTCGGACTTCCCTACACCGGCGCTGGCCCGCATGCGCACTTTTTAGCGCAGGACAAGGCTACGGCAAAAAAGATGTTCGCGTTCCATGGAATACGCACGCCGTTCTTTGCGACTGCCTATCGCGGGAATATTGATCACGCGCACGATGTAAAGTTTCCACTGATCGTTAAACCGCAATCGGAAGACGGCTCGATCGGCATCGACGCGGAATCAGTGGTAACGGGAGTGAAGGAATTGATGGAGCGCGTGGAATATGTGCAGAACGAGTTCGATTCACCCGCCCTGATAGAAGAGTACATCGAAGGACGTGAAATCTATGCGGCGATCCTTGGCAGTTATGAAAGCACGGAAGTCCTGCCATTGGTCGAGCTTGATCTTTCTAAACTTCCGAACGGAACGCCGAAGATCGCCAGCCGCGACGTGAAGTTCGAGACTAATTCAAGGGCTTACCGCCTGACAAAGTCGAAGATTGCGGAAGATCTTGATGAGGCCACAGTTCAGAAATTATCGGATACAGCAGTAGCGGCCTATCGCGCCGTAAAGCTCCGCGACTATGGGCGGATTGATATGCGAGTAACCGCTGAAGGCGAAGTTTATGTAATTGAAGCTAATCCCAATCCGTGGCTCTCGAGCAAGCATGAGTTCGCAATGGCCGCGAAAAAGTCCGGCCGTAACTATACCCAGCTCATTGGCGAGATTGTGGATTTGGCGCTCGAACGGACTCGTCGCACCAAAAGCTCTGGCATTTAGGACTCCTTAGACTTTCTTCGAAAGCCCAATATCTTTCTTTCACGAACGCCGGTTTCTATTCGGTTACGCCCGCCTCGTTTGGCACGATACAACGCCTTATCGGCCTGGATAATCGTCTCCTCGGCGCTCATTCTCGACTGTGACTCTCCGATACCGATGCTGACCGTAACCGATAATGGTGTTGACTCGCCACGCAATAGACGGCGCGACCGCTTCTTGAGTTCTGCCCTTCGCTCCGGGGGACGCGGACCCTGGCGACGGTCAACCTCGCTGCGAACTTGAAAGCTGGAGCCCTCGATTTCGAGTCGCAGCAGTTCCAAATAATCCACAATTTCACTTCCGTTCTTTCCGGGGAAAAGAATCGTGAATTCTTCTCCACCGACGCGGAAAGCCTCGCCTCCACCGCCTACCCTGGCCAGTTTGGATGCAATCATCCTCAAGACGTGGTCTCCAACATCATGACCATAGGTATCATTGATGCTTTTGAAATGATCGATATCCACGGCGGCAACTGCATAAGGCGGCGTCAGGCGCAGCACAGCGTCGTTGAACGCACGCCGCGAGCTTAAGCCGGTGAGCTCATCACGGTACGCGAGGGAATACGAGTTCTCTACAATCGACCCGGCAAGGATCAGCGCTGCCACCCCGAAATAGGTGGTTCCAAGTTTGCCGACACCACCCGCGCTGAGTGCGAACCAAGCGGCTATCAGCGACCAGAACATTCCAACGATCGTTGGTTTCTGAAAACGGACAATGCGGACAAACAGAAAAATCAAGCCCAGCAGGAATGCCAGCAACGCTGGTTGTGGAACTCGTGAGTGCACTGCGGCCAGGGGAGAAAAATGGAGGAATCCAGGCGCAGGCTGCTCCGGACGGGAAACTACAGCAACGAAAACCGACTCAAAAAACAAAAGCACCAGGAACCAAAACAGACTTCGCCCTTGCGATCCGCGTTCTGGGAAAAAACTCAAAAGAATAAAGTTGAGAGGGACTAACAACGCAGTGGCTTCAAACGCGACCCGACCCGGTCCGGATGTCAGGATGCGCCCTCCAGTAAAGAATTCAATGGCCCGGTGCGCAAGAAGCAAAACAAAGGTTGACAGCAGAATGCGGGTGGAATGAAATCGCCAGGCCAGAAGAACCACCGCAATGAAAACGGCGTAGTAGAAGAAATTCACTCCGTATAGAGAAGGATTCGTCCACCCGGCGCTTAGCACGACAATGGCGCCGAGCAGAATGACGGCCCCGGGGAGAAGGAACAACTGCATGCCGCGCTTGCTTAGGAATTCCATGCCGGATGTTCTTATCCTCTGGTTTCGCGAGAGGAGATGACGAGTAACAGCGATGGTTCGTTTCTGAATCTGAGGTGCGCCCTCCGTGCCTTGCCTCGGAAAGTGCTCAGCTTTAGAAATAAAGCGGTTCTAATAACGTCATGCGAGTTCTAATTGCTGAAGATGATCCCGCCCTTGCAACGTTCGTACGAAAAGGTCTGGAAGCCGAACACTACGCGGTGGACGTAACCCACGATGGCGAACAAGCCAAGGCTATGGCCACGGAACTGGACTATGACCTCTTTATGCTCGACCTGAACCTGCCGCGAGTCGATGGGGTATCGATTTTGCGCCATCTGCGTCCGCGGAAACCCAGCATGCCGATTCTGATATTGACGAGCAGGAACCGGGTTGAAGATCGAGTGCAATGCCTGGACCTTGGCGCTGATGACTATATGGGGAAACCGTTCTCATTTGCGGAACTCTCGGCGCGAATTCGCGCTCTACTGCGGCGCAGCCATTTGCCCGCTGCTTCGGTGCTCACAGTTGCGGATTTGAAACTTGACCGGGTCGAACGAAAGGTTGAGCGCGCCGGGCAACGGATCGAGCTTACCTCGAAGGAATTCGCACTGCTCGAATATCTGATGTTAAACGCGGGCCGGCGTGTTTCGCGCACAATGATCATTGAGCACGTCTGGAATCTCTCCTTTGAGACAGGAACAAATGTCATCGACGTGTACGTGAATTATCTTGCATCCTGCAAATTGGAACCGTTCAACGCGTCGGCGCTGATCCAGCTTGATCTGGCGATCGCATTTCCGCTAATAGACTTGCTTCTCGGCGGGGAAGGCACCGCCGCCCCGCCCGCGCGCAACATAACTGAAATCGAGGAGCAGGTCCTTGAAACGGCGATGCAAATAATTTGCCGCGAAATGCAGAATGCCTGGCATGCGCTTGCCCTCGAGTTTCGCTTCGAAAAGCGCCAGCATTCAGGCGAAGTGCAGCAGTTGATGGTGCCGGAAGAGAAAATTCTCTGCCTCACATTCGAAGTTATATTGAAAGAGTGGCGCGGGACCATGAGCATCGCCGTGCCGACGGTGATCTCGAGCGCGCTGTTGCGAAAGATTTCCGTGACTCGTCCACGTTCGTACACACGGCATGATTCACCGGATTTCTCTCGTCGGCTGCGAAAGCTCTTGCTCACCTGTCCGTTTCGTTTGGAATTGGGGCTAAAGGCAACTGCATCCTCGGCAGACCTGGCTGACCTTCAGCCCGGCAAAGTACTCGCATTGGCCCACAGTGCCGACGATCCTGCCGACCTCTCGATCATGGACCGTCCCATATTCAAGGCCCGGCTGGCGAGAAGCGGAAGTCAGCGCGTGGCGCAAATCAGAGAACGGGCTGAACAATCCGCAGAGAGTAACAGCCTATGAGCACGCCTCCCGCCCTGCCGGTTGGACCGGTCAACAATTTCGTACAGCTGTGGATCGATGCCGTCTCTGCCGTGATGGCGCAAATCGCGTCCGCTCCGTACCCGATGCAGGCGGCAGGCGAAGAAGGAATGCCAGCTGCTGCCGCGGGAGACGTTCATCTGACCATCACAGCAAGCGGAAACGTGCGCGGCGAAATGAGCCTGCGCATTCCGGCGCCCACGGCTATCGAATGGGTCAAGATCTTTACCGCGAACCCTGACGTTCCCGATCCAGAGCCTTCAGCCGATGATCGAGCTGCGGTTGAAGAATTGGTGCGGCAAATTGCCGGTCATGTCGCCACGAATGCTCGCCCCAAGGGTCTGGAGATTCAACTCACCACGGCGTTGGGGGAAGCTCCTACCTGGTCGACGGGGGCGAGTGGATGGATACGATCTGCTCCGGATGCGCCACAACAGGCGCAGGTTGAATGGAAACTGAGTTCGGCGCTCGCGACTGCGTTGACAACGAGCTGGCACGAGCCAGAAGCCTCGAAGGAAGCAGCAGCGGCACCGCCTCCGCCGGCAGCGAAAGAAGCAAAACCGGTCAAAGACGTCATATTACCGTCGAAGTTCGACCTCCTGCTGGACGTCGAGCTCGACGTGATGCTGCGGTTCGGCGGCCGCAACGTCTTGTTGAAAGAAATCCTGGAGCTCGGGCCGGGCTCGGTTTTGGAACTGGACCGTGACATACAAGACGATGCCGACCTCTATCTCGACGGAAAGCTGATCGCGCACGGAGAGGTCGTTGCCGTAGAAGGAAATTTTGGATTGCGCATCACGGAAATTCTGGCCAAAGCAAGCGTATAAACATGAATCTGCTCAACGCGAGAGCGGGCGAACGTGAACTCGTCTTTCCCTGGCGAATTTCTGCCAGGAAGTGCGCGAGTGCGGATTGCACGCGCAAGCATACCCTGTGGCGGGGAATTTTGGACAACTACCCCACGGTGCAGCTGCGAGGGTCGGCATTCTGTTTCCCGGGATGTTTCGAACGAGAGTTGCGGCGCACGCTGGAGCGCGCCTCAAACACGCCCATACCCTTTGCGGCCAGGCCGCGCCGGATTCCGATTGGGCTCCTGATGCTCTCCCGCGGAGAAATCAACGACCGTCAACTTCGACAAGCCCTGGAAGCGCAGAAATGCGCGGGCAACGGCCGGATCGGCGAGTGGATGCAACGGTTGGGTTTTGTTGATGAATCCGATGTAGCGGCAGCGGTTGCGAGGCAGTGGGCGTGCCCGTTAATGAAGACCTTGCCGGCGCGGTTAGCCCGGTGCACGGTTCCGACACATTTGCTGCGCGCATTCCGCATGGTTCCGGCGCACTTCACGAGTTCGCGCCGCGTTATGCACATGGCTTTCGCGGAAGGCATTGAATATCCAGCGCTGGTTGCAATCGAGCAGATTCTGAACCTTAAGACGGAACCGTGCCTCACAACTGAGCGAATGCTGCGCACTGCGCTTGAACAAGTGGAGGAGATTAAGCCGGAGAGGGAAAAACTGTTTGTGAATTGCCGCAGCATTGACGAAATGGTCCGGATTGTCTCCAGCTATGCTGCGGCACTGAGCGCGAACGAAGCACGCCTTGCCGCCTGCGGCGAATTCCTCTGGATAAGAGTTCTCGGTCGCGAGCCGATTGACCTACTATTCCTGGGCAACGACGCTTTCGCCGCTAGATTGCGCCCGAAGCATCCTGATCGGTACAATCTCACTGCCTAGGGTAATCGTCCTTCACCACTTCCCCGCCCTTCATAACAAATTTGACGTGTTGCAAAGTCGTGATGTCCTGCAAAGGATCTCCATCGACTGCGATGATGTCCGCCCACTTGCCCGGCTCAACCGTGCCGACCTTGTCGGCCCAACCAAGCAGATCAGCATCATTGATTGTCGAGGTTTGAATCGCCTGCAGGGGCAACATACCCAGACTCACGTACACGGCAAGCTCGTGCGCATTTAATCCATGCGGATACACGGCAGCATCGGTGCCCATCCCGATTTTCACACCTGCTTCGATCGCCTTTTTGATATTTCCCTTCGCCATTTGCGACACAAGCTCCATTTTTTTCTTTACAAAATCTGGAAGGTTGGCCTCGGCAGCGTGCTCTCTCTGCCAGTCGATTAGGTAAAGAGTGGGGACAAGATAAGTTCCATTCTTCTTCAGCGTGGCAATGGCGGCATCGTTCATCAGGTGTCCATGCTCGATGGAATCGACTCCGGCCTCAGAGGCCCAGATCACGCCTTGTGCTCCATGGGCGTGCGCAGCGACTCTTCTGCCTAGCCTGTGAGCGTCGGCGACGATAGCTTTCATCTCTTCGAGCGTGTACTGTGACGCATTCGGGTCGTCGCCCTTGGACAGCACGCCTCCGGTTGCGCACACCTTGATAAGATCCGCGCCATACTTGATCACTTCCCGGACTTTATGCTGTACCTGCTCGACGCCGTCGGCCACTCCTATCTCGGTCGCATGATATTCCGAAGGGAGTAAGTCATTGTCACAATGGCCACCGGTGATGCCGAGCGCGGGGCCGCTCACGAGCATGCGAGGGCCAGGAACGTCGCCGGCGTTGATCGCGTCGCGAAGAGCCACATCGGCATAACCAGTCGCTCCGACGTTCCGCACGGTAGTAACGCCAGCTTCGAGCGTAACGCGGGCATTGTGGGCGCCAATCAACGCTTCTCGAGGAACGGAAATCGCCAGCGACTCGTAACCGAACTGCGGATTGAACGTGATGTGCGTGTGCGCATCGATCAACCCCGGCAACACGGTCGCGTTCGCGAGATTGATCGTGTGATCACCCGCAGAGGTTTTTACTGATGAGGCCGGACCGACTGAGACAATCTTGTCGCCCTCGATCACGATCGCCTGATTGGTCGCGATCTTGCCGGTCTTCACGTCAAGCAACCTGCCGGCCTGAATAATTGTTCGCGGCTGCGCCTGGGCCAAACCAGCCAGGGCAAGAACAAGCAGAAAACCGACACAGAATTTCTCCATCGAGTATTTCCTCATCTCGTTCCTTTCTGGTTTTCAGAAGAATGGACGATTGCCTCAGCTTCAATTTCGACCAGCATATCTGGTGAAACAAACGCAGTGACTGCAATCAATGAAGTTGCTGGACGGATCTGACTGAAAAATTCGCCGTGGGCCCTTCCGACTTTTTCCCAGTCCGCGATGTTGGTCACGTACATGCGCGTGCGGACGACGTCGTTCAAACTCGCGCCGGCCTTCTCAAGAGCCGAGGCAATGTTTTTCAGCGTCTGAACGGCCTGGGCGTATGCATCGTGCGGCGCAACGATTTTGCCATCAGGTCCAGTCGCTGTCGTGCCGGAAACATAGATGCGCTCGCCAACGCGAACTGCGCGAGAGTAACCAACGACCGGCTCCCAGGGTGTACTACTGGAGAAATTTTGTCTGCTCATGGAATTGAGAAAGACACACAGTTTAGTGGAACAAAGCCCGGGAAGCCACTATTAGCAGCCGTGCTGAATGAGTGACAACAATCGAACCCGTGAATTGAAGAGATCGAAAGATCAGCTTAATTCCTAACGGAAGTTACTTGATTTCGCAGCAAGGTTACGGTATCTAACGGGAAAATGCTGTTTTTTTAGAAGTGCGCGGCATCGAAACAGAGTGTAGGCGAGGGAAACAAGCATGATTTCGGACGATCACCCGTTACAGAAACTATTCATTGAAATGGTTGGACGGGCATATGCCCGCGAGATAGGAATCCGAGACTCTGAGCTGGTCGGTTACGTTGCGCACCTGCTTACCGAATTCTGCGATGCCGAGCAGCTTTTCAAAATCCGCAATGCCGCCGGTAAACGCTTGACCGATGTTGGCGAGATGCTGATGGAGTCCAACCCGGTCTTCGGGCCAGCGCCCTCATTCGATCGCGAACGCCAAGTGCGCAAACACATCGGCGACTACACGCTGTTCTTCACCGGCATGTTCCCTGAGAGCATCAATCATCTGCGGTTGCGCCGGGAACGCCTGGAGAGCTTCATCGACTGGATGCAAGCCGGGAAAGAGAGCTACTACATTGTGTCGAAGTTCGACGCTTTCGAATACACGAAAGTCGCGCCGCTGTTTGAACGCTTGTCGGACCACTTCGAGCAGTGCGTGTACGGATTGAATGTTGTGAAGAATGAATTGCAAGAAATGCAGCACCCGATCGTGCAACGCACCAACGAACTGTTGATGTGAAAGAGAGGCCGTCATCCTCTTCGGCCCCTCTCCATTACCATAGCTGAATGCCAGTAGATGCTGCTTCCCAGGAATGGAATTCCGTTCGCTACGCGCAGAATGCCCGATTCGTTTCTGATCTCGGCGCGTACGTCCTCGAATTGCTCAGCCCGCGAGCCGAAGAACGCATCCTCGATCTCGGCTGCGGCGATGGTGTGCTGACAAGAAAGATTGCGAGCAGTGGCGCGAGAGTCGTCGGCGTGGATGGGTCGCCCGACATGGTGACTGCTGCGCTGAAGAATGGAATCGATGCACGCTTGGTCGACGCTTACCAGCTAGGCTTCGAGGCCGAATTCGACGCGGTCTTCTCGAACGCCGCGCTCCACTGGATGAAACGTGATCCCGATCTCGTGATCGATGGCGTCCGCCGGGCCCTTAAGCCAGAAGGACGTTTCGTGGCAGAGTTCGGCGGGCACGGCTGCGTCGCGGCAGTTTGCGTTGCGCTGTTCGCGAGCCTCGAAAAGTATGGTGTCGAAACTGCGTCGGCGAATCCCTGGTACTTTCCTTCACTGAATGAATACAGCAAACGTCTTGAGCGACACGGCTTTGATGTCGACTACATTGAGCTGATTCCGCGCCCTACGCCACTTCCAACTGGAATGCGCGGCTGGCTGGAAACATTCGCAATCCCTTTCACGAAGAAGGTGCCGCAAGAGAGTCGGGCGGCATTTTTAGACGAAGTGACCGCCAGACTCCAGCCAGTTCTGTGCGATTCAGCCGGGAACTGGACAGCGGACTATATGCGCCTGCGATTCCTGGCGCGAGTACCTAAGAGTTAGTTGTTGCGAGAAGTGCCGATGGAAGGAACGGCAGTCATGTTCGAGGTGCCCTTTGCCGGCGTTTGCTGCGGAGCATACTTCGAAGCGCACTTCGCCTGGATCTGCTTGGCGTAAAACACTCCGTCTTTTCCGAAGCTGCCCTCGGCCAAAGCCTGCGAGTCATCTTTGAAGGTGTCGGGCAGAGGTTCTGTTCCGTTATAAACGACGTTCAGCACCTGATCGTTTTCGGTTAGCGTGAAATTGACGTTCGTGCCGCTGCGCTTAATCGATCCAGGCTGGACATTCCCTGCAACGCGGAGGCGCTTGGAGTAAGCGCCATCGCCCATCCCTCGCAGCTCTTTGATGGTGACGTAGTAGCTCTTGCTCTCCTCCACGCCGGTGTAAGCCAGATATCCAAGCGCGAGGAGAATGATCACCATTGCGCTGCCGAACTTGAGGAACTTGGCGGTTTGCGGGGACATCTGATTGAAACTCTACTCGCGGCGGGAGAGCAGGGTCAAGGCGGGCACTAGGACCTGTCAAGGTCCATGAGCGATAACCCCTGATTGCGTCAATTATAGGAATAGCATAGTGGCTTCATGTACGAAGTGAAAATAACAAACTGTTTGGCAGCACTTCTTCTAGTCGTTAGCCCACCAAACATCTTTGGACGGAGTGGTATGCCGGACGACTGCCCTCGGACTGCTCAAATGGACATTTACTCGGACGCCCAGGTTTCGAGCGTAACGGGTGACTTGAGTGGTTTTGACCTGGCGCTGGACAAGCCAAACGAGTCACAGCGCAAGGCGCTGCTTTTTGTGTACGAGGGGGGTGGAAGTGAAGGAATACCTCTGTCCGTCACTGCACACGACAACAACTTGGTCATTGAAGGCACTTGGGTAGAACATCTTACGGAATACCCATCGAAGAAGGATGTCGTGCAGACACATCGAGTGAAAATTACCGGGAAGGTCACACCAAAAACATTTCGAGGGGCAATATCGATTGAAGGTTTGGAGATAATAAACTCTGAGAGCTTGCTGCTAAAGAGGGTAAAGCAAATCTGGGATTGTAAAGCCCATTCATCCCAGTAATTTGGTGATTAGCCTCTATAACACTCACTGGTTCGGCTTTGCCCTAAGCTACACTCGCATCCCACGACATCCTGCCTCCGCTAGAATGAAATTCTATGATCCATCCCTGGCACGACGTGACGCCCGGCAGCAAGCTCCCGCAGGAGTTCAACAGCATCATCGAGATCCCCTTCGGGTCGAGCGTGAAATATGAGCTCGACAAGACGAGTGGCCTGATCAAGCTCGACCGCGTGCTCTATTCTGCGGTTTATTACCCGGCTAACTACGGCTTCATTCCCCAGACGCTCGCTGAAGACGACGATCCGCTTGATGTGCTCGTGCTCTGCCAGGAAGCCGTAGTCCCACTGACCATGATGTATGCGCGCGCCATCGGGCTGATGACCATGATCGATTCCGGCAAGAAGGACCACAAGATCATTGCCGTTGCGACAAAAGACCCGGAGTTTAACAGTTACAACGAAGCGGAGGAAATGCCGCAACACCGGCTGCTGATGCTGCGGCGGTTTTTTCAGGATTACAAGCAACTCGAAGGCAAAGCGGTCGAAGTGGATCAAATCCGACCGGCCACCGAAGCTTACCCCATCATTAGCGATGCTCTACATCGGTACAGTGAACAGCGGCGCAAGGGCTTCGGCAGCCACGATTGATCGAGCTCTTTATGGTGCTATTCGTCGCCCCGGACACGCCACCAATCAGCCCGCTCGAACTCGGCAGTCTTGTCGGAACCGTGCTCGTTATACCATCGCTGCCAGGCCGAGGCGTCATTGGGCAAGTTCTGATCGGTGATTTCATGCAGGGCAAGGAAGCTCCAGTTCCGCATCTGCGGAGTAGTGCTTGAATCTGCCACCAACGAGAGGAAACGCGGCACGATCCGCATGCGCTGAGCGCGCTTGAAATTTCCGCAGTCGGCGAGATTGCATCCCGCGCGGTCTCGGACCCGCATGGAAGAGTCGGTCGTGTAAATCTCGAATAGCTGATCGAGAGCCTCGTCCGTTCCCAAGTACCGCATGCCTTCAACCGCCCAGAGACGAACCGTAGCGTCCGGGTCAGTTTTTGCGTAGTCAAGCAGAACGGGATAAATGCGATCGTATGCAACACCGCGCCCCGCCAGCATTCCCATGAAATAGATAGCCGCGGCACGATACGCAGCATCTGTGCGGGCACGTTCGATCAATTGCTCGGCAGCTTGCTCGTTTTTCGCCCAGCCATCCATGGAGAGATTCAGGTCGGCATTGGCGTAGCGGACGCGAAGATCGGTTGAAAACTCTGACCGCCGCTCAAGGTCCTTCATGCGATCGGTAAGCTTGATTCTCCCCAGCCAATCTGGCGAAGCAACGTTCCGCTCGAAGAGGTCAAGAGCGCGCTCGTCATGTTGAATAGCACGCTCGAGAAGTTCCTCGGCCTGCTCTTGAATTGGCATTTGATGAATGCGTTCTACGTCATCGTCAGTAAGCGCGGCGGCGAACGCGCGACGGCCAGGAGTCCTATTTGTGGCAATTTTTGCTGCGGAAGTGCGACGTTGCGCGATAGCGTTCTGAGAACCAATAAATTTGTAGACGATGAACCCTGTCCATGCCAGGAACATCGCAAATCCGATTAATCCGGCAGCAACGTTTCGTTTGGGTTTCGCTGGGACTATCGCACTGCCCGAGAACATGCGCTGAGGCGGCGGAGCATAGGCGTTTCCAAATGGCCCCTGCAGAGCGACGTGGGTGTCGATTTTCAGGCCTGCGAGTTTCTCAATTTGAGAGACGATCCAGCGGGCTTCCTGGCGGTTCAAAATATTGTCAGCCAGCACAATGTTCTTGCCGTTCTTAGGCTGGAGCCGGATTGCATAAGCCGCATTTGTTGTACTCGAACTCTGCAGTCCGACGGTTGCCAGAATGGACTGAATCTCACGAAACGGAATTTCGTTTCTTGCTACCCATCCGAATATCTTGCGCAACGAAGTTACTTTCCCGTTGCCAACGACAATGCGCATGCATCCGAAGAGGAACTGAAAGCAGCCGTAGATCAATAGCAGATCGAACAGGCCGAAAAAGACGGCGAAGAACAATGGTGCGCGAGAGTGTGCCAGAAAATAGACAACTCCAGTCCAAACCGCTGTGAACAGCAACAGTATGAGTGTCTGGGTCTTGTTTCGAAATGCCGGGAAATAGAATTCGGTCGATCCGTCGGCGGTCGCGCTTACAACGACTCGGGGGTGAGGTGGAGCTGGAATCTCTGTAGCATCCGACTCGAAGGCGGGAGCAGTTGCCGCGGCTGCAGAGCTTGACGAAACTCCGAATCCGGATGAAGCTGCAGCGGTAAAATTCTGCATCGCGCTGCTCGATCCTGAACGAAAGATCGGCACCTCGAAATTATCCGAGTAATCGACGCCTGGGATGTCGGCCTTGGCATGCAAGATCCAGAGCAACTGATCGTTAGGGTTGTCGTGGTTGGTTTCGTATGCATCTTCGGGGATACCGAAGTCCACGGGAATCGCCGTATCGAGTGGCCCTGAAGAGAATGCCCCTTGCGGAACATTCTTTTCGTCCTGCCAAAGCACGGCTTCGTTGACACTGCGGTTATCGCCTGAACCAGTGGTGATCCGGCGAATGCAGGCGAGTCGCAGTTCAATCCCGTGCTCAGCAGCCGTGTCCAGATGAAGATGTATTTGCCCACTAACGCGCTTGCCAGGTGCAAACGGTAGGGAATTAAATTCGAAATACGTCTTGCCGAAACGCTGGCGACGTAAAGTAGCGCGCACAGCTCCGATTACCAGAATTAACCACGCCGAGCCGAAGCCAATGAGGATTAATGCCTTTGGATCGGAGTTGCGGAGCAGTGGAGGCAATGCGCTCGCGGTGACTGGAACCGCAATCATTCCGGCCAGAGCTACCGCAATCCACCAGCCGATGGCGGAGTTGCGGTTCCGGCTTACCGCTTTACCGGTCGCCCAGTCAGGTCGCCAAAGCAAAGGCGCATCCGGATTGGCTTCCTGGATGGCGGCTTCTTTCTTCAATTGTCTGTATCCATAAACCGCCGCCGTCATCAGACCTGAGCCGATCACCGCAAAAAACAATCCGGCCGTTGCACCCAGGATGGGATTGCCACTCTTATGAATTCCAGGTGGAGAGAGGACGAATACGAAAGCGGTAAATAGGCCGAACCCAAAGAATGGCAGGCCGAAGAGAAAAAGAAACACCCCTGCCGCTTTAGATGGCTTGGCCATGCCGCGATTCTAGGCTTAAGTCGACGGCAAATCCGTTAACAACGTCAGCGGCGAGTTACGGCCGTCACCCGATACAGCGGCTGAAGAAAGCCTAGAGAGCCTGATGCCGATGTCTGAGCCGCTCTAGTACCATATGTCTATCCATGAAGCGAATCGCGATCCTGGGGTCGACGGGAAGCATCGGCCGCAGCACTCTCAGTGTGGTCGAATCGTTTCCTGACAGATTTCAGGTGGTCACGCTGGCGGCCGGGCGCAATCTTGAGCTTGCAGTTGAGCAGGCGGTGCGCTGGCGTCCACAAGTGATTTCCGTTGCATCCGAGTCAAACGCAGCCGAGCTTCAGATTCGGCTGAAATCAAACGGGGTTCATGGCGTTGACGTAGCCCACGGGCCCGCCGGTAATGTTCGGGTCTCAACCCACCCCGAAGTTGATTTCGTGGTCAGCGCGATTGTGGGTGTTGCCGGACTTGAGGCCACCTACGAAGCCGTTCGCGCTGGAAAAACCGTGGGTCTGGCGAACAAAGAGTGCCTGGTTGCCGCCGGTGAACTCATCACCGCCGAAGCCCGGAAGCAGGGCAAACCGCTGCTTCCGATTGATAGCGAGCACAATGCGGTTCACCAATGCCTGCGCGGAGGCCGGGCGGAAGAGGTTCGCCGCATTTGGCTGACGGCTTCGGGCGGCCCATTCCTTCATACTCCGAAATCGAAATTTGCCGATATCACAGTTGAACAGGCGCTGAACCATCCCACCTGGAAAATGGGCAACCGCATCACGATCGACTCGGCGACCCTGATGAACAAGGGATTTGAGGTGATTGAGGCCTGCCGGTTGTTCAACCTTCCTCCGGAGCAGGTCTCCGTCATTGTTCATCCTCAATCGACGATTCACTCGCTGGTCGAATTCGTCGATGGCAGCATTCTTGCTCAATTGTCTGTGACCGATATGAGGCTCCCGATTCTATACGCGCTAACCTATCCGGAACGAATCGCTTCCGAGCTGAACTTTAGTCTGAGTGACTTACGGCACCTCGATTTCAGCCCTCCGGACATGGAAAAATTTCCCTGTCTGCGCCTGGCGTATGAGGCCGTAGAGCAAGGCGGAGGCAAAACCGTGGCGCTAAATGCCGCTGATGAAGTCGCGGTTTCGGCGTTTCTCGAGGGAAGCATTGGTTTTCAGGCGATCCCCTTAGTTATTCAAGAGGTTGTTTCTGAAACGCCTGTGGGCAAATTGGAATCTATTAGAGAGGTATTGGCGGTAGACCAAAGGGCGCGTGAAAGTGCCCGCGAGAAAGTAGCTGGATTGGGGAGGATCGAGCGCAAAACACCCGCCGGCGTTGGGGTCCGCGAAAACTAGCCATATATATGAATCAGTTTTTTACTTCTGTCTTTTATTTCGTCATCGTTATTGGTTTCATGGTCCTCATCCACGAGTTTGGCCATTACGCTGTGGCCAAGCTGTTGGGCGTTCGGGTGGAACAATTCGCAATCGGCTTTGGCAAACGGCTGATCGGATTCAGGAAAGGGGAAACCGACTACCGCATCAACGCGCTGCCATTTGGCGGCTACGTCAAGATGAGCGGTGAAAACCCGATGGATGAGCGCACGGGCGATCCGCGCGAATTTCTTTCGCATCCACGCTGGCATCGTTTCTTGATCGCAATCGCCGGCCCGGCAATGAACATCCTGCTCGCGATTGTGCTGCTTACTGGTGTGTACATGGTCCATTACGAGCACCCCGCCTATCTCGATCAAGCCGCGGTTGTCGGCTGGGTGGATCATGGCTCGCCTGCGGACAAGCAAGGTATCAAGCCGGGAGATCACATCATCCAGATTGATGATGTTCAGAATCCCACATGGGAACAGGTGGAATTCAAGCAGCTGTTAAGCGCGAACCAGCCGCTGAACTTCGTAGTCCAGCGTGCGGACCAAAAAATTCAAGGGTATGTGACACCGGTAGCGATAACTAGTTCGGACGCAGGATCGGCAGGATGGGGTCCAGATGAGCCGGTGATCATCGGCGATCCGGAAGAAGGTATGCCGGCGAAAAAAGCAGGTTTGCGCCAAGGAGACAAGGTTGTCTCTCTGGACGGAAATCATGTGCCCTCCATTCAGGCCATGATCGATAGCTTGCAACAGACCAAGGACAAACCGGTAAAGCTTGTTGTTGACCGCAATGGTCAAAACCTGAGTTTCACAGTGAGCCCGGTCTTGGCGGCTACTCCCGGCTCGGGGGAAAAACACTATCGGTTAGGCTTCAAAAATTCTTACCAGACTTCGGTTTCAAAATTGTCGCTAGCGGACGCCTTCCAGCACTCGATCGTCGACAACAAACGTTACTCAGTGATTTTGCTTCAGCTGGTTGGAAAGCTGGTGCAGCATAAAGCGTCTTTGAATACGGTATCTGGACCAATTGGAATTGCTCAGCAGGTGGGTTCTGCCGCGCAAGAAAAGAGCCGGATTCCGCTCATAGCGCTGAGCGCGGCAATCAGCCTGAACCTGGGAATTTTCAATCTCTTGCCGATTCCCATCATGGATGGCGGCGTGATTCTGCTGCTGTTCATCGAAGGCCTCATGCGGCGCGATATCAGCATGAAGATCAAAGAGCGCATTTATCAGGCGGCGTTCGTATTCCTGGTGCTCTTCGCGGCGATGGTGATCTACAACGACATCATTAAGATGATTCCGCAAAAATTGCCGTAACGCGAGCCAAGTCGGTTTTTCAGCAGAGAACCCGCAGTACTTCTGTGTGCTCGGGTGAAGCCAGTACCCATTACGATGCTTTAAAAGCTGACCTGCTAAACTTATTCCACATGGCTTCTATTCAGCGCCGTAAGTCTTACACTTGCAGCATCGGGAACGTGCACGTCGGTTCCGATGCACCGGTTGTGGTGCAGTCGATGACCAACACCGATACTGCCGATGTGCCCTCAACGGTCGAGCAAGTTGCGGCGCTTGCCCGGGCTGGCTCCGAGCTGGTTCGTGTAACGGTAAATAATGAGGAGGCAGCCGCTGCGGTTCCTTACATAGTCGAGCAGCTCGATGATCGCGGGATCAATGTTCCGATCATTGGCGATTTCCACTACAACGGACATATTCTTCTAAAGAAATATCCTGCCTGCGCGAAGGCGTTGGCGAAATATCGCATCAACCCCGGAAACGTAAGCGTTGGCCGAAAGGACGATTCGAATTTCCGCACCATGGTTGAGGTTGCGGTGGAGAACCAGAAACCTGTACGCATCGGCGTAAATTGGGGATCGCTTGACCAGTCGCTCCTCACCCGCATGATGGATGAAAACTCGCGATCCTCAGATCCGAAAGACGCGCGAGAAGTCACCATGGAAGCGATGGTAGTAAGTGCGCTGAATTCTGCGGCTGCAGCTGAAAAATATGGACTACGTCCGGACCAGATCATCCTGAGCGCAAAAGTAAGTGGTGTACAGGACCTTGTGGATGTTTATCGCTCGCTGGCTGCACGGTGCAGCTATCCTCTTCATCTTGGGCTTACAGAAGCAGGGATGGGAGCAAAGGGTATTGTTGCTTCCAGCGCTGGACTGTCAATTCTCCTGCAAGAGGGGATCGGCGACACTATCCGAGTTTCACTTACTCCCGCCCCCGGTGGGGATCGCGCGGAAGAAGTTCGGGTGGCGCAACAAATTCTTCAGTCGCTCGGCATCCGCAGCTTCACACCGCAGGTTACCGCTTGTCCCGGCTGCGGTCGAACCACGAGTACCTTCTTCCAAGAGATGGCCGAGCAGATCCAGAGCTACTTGCGCGAACAGATGCCTGTGTGGAAGCAGCATTACTCCGGCGTGGAAGAAATGAAGGTCGCAGTGATGGGCTGCGTGGTAAACGGCCCTGGCGAATCAAAGCATGCAAATCTTGGAATTTCCCTTCCGGGCACCTTCGAAGAACCTAAGGCGCCGGTTTATGTCGATGGACGTTTGTTAACCACGCTTCGTGGTGAAAAGATCGTCCAGGAATTTGTTCGAATCTTGGACGAATACGTCGACTCTCATTACTCCATCAAAGCCAAGCCCGAAAGCGTCACAGTCTAACTCCCGTCTCGCGACTTTAGCCGTACATCTCGATGAGAGTATTCCGCCCTCCGGTATCCGAAGGGCGGTTACCTCACCCTTTGTGTAGCCTTGGCACTTAGGCCGCCTTCTGCTGTGATCTGAACTTCGCCCAGCGAGCCTTCTGTGCTGCTGCAATGCGACGCCTGGCCGCTGCTGACAAAGGTTTGCGAGCTGGCACAGGTCTGGGCCCTGGAGCCGAAGCTGAACTTGACTCCTTCTTCCGTTGCGCCCATCGTGCGCGTTGAGCGTCGGAAATGCGCTTTCGGGCAGCAGCCGAAAGTGAGCGTCCTCGACGCCCGCTACTCGCGCCGCGCGTGTTATTACGTCCCGCCAGGCCCTGGATTACCGCAATGGCTTCATCTAACTTCTCAATTTGCTCTTGCGCTTGCTTCCGCTCCTGCCTGAGTTGCTGGAGAGCAGAATCTAAATTTGACATGGTTCCCCCTCGGTTATTAACAGCCTAGAGATTGTAGATGTCTGACGCTAGATTTGGCTACTAGATTTCTGACAGTCTCTCAACATAGGACTGACTTACTCAGTTACTTCGCGCATCATGGTTTTTCGCGCTACAGAAGCCCTTAGCAGGCTGCCGGATTCGCAAGGTACGTAATTCCCAGACGCGCTGTATGCCCCATACGGTCACCTCAGGTTATTGCTAGGTGGAGAATACACTGTACACTTCCCCGGAGGAGAAACGCATGGGCCGATCACGTCGCCATTTTCTGATTCATGCGTCTGCTGGTATGGTGGGCGCAGCTGCTACACGGGTTGTGGCACAAACGACCGAACCTCCACCAGGAACCCCGCCCGCGTTTGGTACCGGCCCGCAGGTGGGGCCTGAAGTTTCATCCACCACATTCTCCGAAGCTGAAAAACTCGTGCAAATCAACCTGACCGAGCAAGAGCGCAAAGTTGCTGCGAATAGTTGGCGCAGCAATATGGCGGCGTTGTATGAGCGCCGTAGTGGTCCTCGTAAGATATCGCTCGAACCAACTCTCTCCCCGGCAAGCCTGTGGAACCCGGCTCTTTCTGGGCTACAAATCCGTCCCAAACATAACCAGTTCACTCGGAGTAATGACGACCCAGGACAATTGCCGTCACGTTCGGAGGACATTGCGTTTGCGCCTGTGACTAAGCTCTCGCGCTGGTTAGAACAACATAAGCTTACTTCCGAGCGCCTGACGAACATATATCTTGACCGGCTCCGGCGTTATGACCCAAAGCTGCGCTGTGTAATAACTCTCACGAAAGAACTCGCGATTGAGCAAGCCAGACGAGCGGATGCCGAGATCTCCAGGGGAAAGTATCGTGGCCCCCTGCACGGTATTCCCTGGGGCGCCAAGGATTTGCTCGACACAGCAGGAATTCCCACCACTTACGGCGCTGAACCGTTCCGCAACCGTATTCCCGACAAGAATGCGGTAGTTGTGCAGCGTTTACATGACGCCGGCGCAGTGCTGGTTGCGAAGTTGAGCCTGGGAGCTCTCGCGCTCAACGACATCTGGTTCGGCGGGCAGACCATGAACCCATGGCTGCTGGAAGAAGGCTCTTCCGGTTCGAGTGCAGGGCCAGGTGCGGCGACTGCGGCTGGCCTGGTCGCATTCGCGATCGGAAGCGAGACGGGAGGCAGCATAATCGGTCCAAGCATGCGCTGCGGAGTTACTGGGCTGCGGCCTACTTACGGCCGAGTTGCGCGCACAGGCGCAATGACGCTCTGCTGGTCTCTCGACAAGCTTGGGCCAATGGCCCGAACCGTGGAAGATGCAATGCTCGTACTGAACACGATCTCAGGTCCAGATCCAGGTGATCTCGCGAGCGTGTCGAGCCAGCTCGATTTTGACGCGAGCGCCAGTGTTCGGGGCCTGCGGGTTGGTTATTTTCCTAAGTGGATGAAGGAGCCGCCAGCAACCGATGTAGACCGTGCAGCGCTTGAAATTGTGAGAAAACTCGGGATGATTCCGATTGAGGTCTCGATTCCCGATTGGCCTTATGACTGTCTGGATTTAATTCTCTTCGCAGAGTCGGCTGCCGCGTTCGAGGAGATCACTCTTAATCACAAGGTAGATGAATTGAAGGTGCAAGTGCCGGACGCCTGGCCCAACGTTTTCCGTCAATCGCGATTTTTATCCGCCGTGGACTTTGTGCAAGCCGATCGCTTCCGGCGTAAGGTTGCGGAAGAGATGGCGCGAGTTCTGTCAGAAGTCGATCTTCTGCTCGTACCGTCATTGCGGGACGAGATGCTAACGATCACGAATTTCACCGGGCATCCATCGTTGACATTGCGAGCTGGATTTGTGGAAGTGTCGCAGGCGCGGAGCGATTGGGCGCCAGATCCGAATCATCCATTGCCGAAGTTTTCGCCGCCGCGGCGCGTGCCGCATGGAGTGACGCTTATTGGACATTTATTCGACGAGGGCACGCTTGGTCGCGCTGGCATTGCTCTCGAACGCGCATTCGGAGTAGCGGACGAACGGCCGCCAGGATTCTGAAATCAGTTGGAAATTTCCTGCGCTTTCCCACAGGAGTTCTGGAGTATACTTCGCTCAAGAGTTCAACTTTCTCTCCAGGATCGCAATCATGACCCTAAGAATGGCGGAAGAGGTATCCACGCAGGTTCCGGCTGACGATTTTCAGGCCCTCGAGGACAAGATTTATCGCACTATTGAGCTATACAAGTCCGCGCAGGAAGCGCGCGCAACTGCGGAACGCGACGCCAAGCGATTGCGCGAGCAGCTCGAAGAGCGGGAAGAGGAAGTCGAGAGCTTGCGGCGACAGATGGTCGGTTTACGGAAAGAGCGAGAAGAGATTCGCGGACGCGTTGAAAAGATGCTGACGCAAATCGATAACCTGACCCAAGAGCAAGTCGCCAGCTGAGCGACGGAACTGAAACATGGCAACTGCCACGAAGCATCCCGTAATTCAGGACAGCAACAATACGAGTGTGCGCGTGGAAATTTTCGACCAGGCCTACAACCTACGTGGAACTGATCCTGAATACATTCTGCGCCTCGCCGAATACGTAGATTCGAAGATGCGTGCCGTTGCCGAGCAGACCCATACTGTTGATAGCGCACGGCTAGCTGTGCTCGCAGCATTGAATATCGCCGACGAGTATCACTTGCTGAAAAGCAATCAGGACGGAAAAACTTCCGATTCCACAAAACGCGCGCGGCGGTTATTGGACGCGCTGGATGAAGTGCTGCAGGACAAGCATCGTAGCAAGTAATCCCTCTCCTCTCGTTCATCGCCGGAAGAACGAAGCTTCCGCTCCGCGCTTGGCAATTGCTGTGAGCAATAGCTCAGCGTTCATTCCTCTCTCTTTGAGGTACTTGGCCACTCGCGCCTTGGTTCTCTCCATATTTTGTTTCGTATCCAGAAACATCAGGACCGAAGGGCCTGCTCCGCTCAACACGGTTCCAAGAACGCCATTGCTTGGCGGGAACGCCTTCATCAGTGGCAAGAGTGGGCAAAGCTGAGCACGGTATGGCTGGTGAATTCTGTCCTCGAGCACTGATGCGAGCAGGGTCTTATCGTCCTGGAACAGTGCCCCCAACAGCAGCATCGAGTTTTGGATATTGCTCACAGCATCGGCGCGGGAATACTGCTGCGGCAAAACTTCTCGGGCCTTCTCGGTAGAAAGGGCTTCCTCCGGGATTGCCAGAAGTAAAGGCCACTTCCCTTTTGGCACAAAGTGAGCTAGATGCGCATCGCCGTTACTTGAAATTCCCGCTACTGCAACACCGCCCATCCAACACGCTGCGGCGTTGTCCGGATGATGTTCGCGCTGTGACGCTTCGGCAATGATGCGTTCACTGTTCCATCGTAAGCGCCCGAAATGAACCGCGAGCGCAATTCCCGCTAATCGTGCAGCGGCAGACGAGCCTAACCCTTTGCCGATCGGAAAGCCATTTTGAATCTTCAGGGCGAGCGGAACAACAGACTTGCTCTCCGCTGCAAGGACTCCCTCGTAGGTTTCCAGAATCAAATGGTTTCTTGCGTCTCCGCAGATATCGATATCTCGCCCGCTTGCGACGATCGAATGACTCCTTGCTTTAGTGGCTTGAACACGAAGCGAGAGATCCAATGCCAGCGCAGCCGCGTCGAACGCTGGTCCCAAGTTGGCGGAAGTTGCAGGGAGTTTTAGCAGGAATTCTGCCACGTTGTGTTTACCTTCGTGTACCTTCGTGTCCTTCGTGGTCGGTCCAAAAAACTTAATAACCACAAGGACACGAAGGAGCACGAAGGAAAATCTACTGTTCTGCTGACCGAAGTAATTCGATAACCGCACTCACGCTAGGATCCAGCACGACCGGCGCGCGCTGATGTGGACGGCTACTCGTAGCCTCTCGCTCATCTGGCGTGCCACTGAACAGATCGCCACGATGAAACTTCAGCGTGAATTCGGAGTCTTTCAGAACGTGTCCAGTGAGTATCAACACAACAGATTCACCTGGCTTCACGAACTCACGCTTTACCAGCTTTTTCAAGCCGGCCAAAGTTACTGCTGAAGCAGGTTCACAGCCAATGCCGTCAGCTCCTACTTCTGACTTAGCGATCGCGATTTCTGTCTCGCTCACGTCTTCAACCGTGCCGTCTGTTTCCTGAATGACGCGCACCGCTTTCTTCCAGGATGCGGGACTTCCGATGCGAATCGCACTGGCCATAGTCTCTGCGTGTACCGGAACCAAGTCCTTTCCGCCCTTCTCGCGGACCGTGCGGATGAAGGGATTCGCGCCCTTGGCCTGGATGACAGAAATTCTTGGCAGCTTCGAAATAAGTCCAAGTTGTTTCATCTCGCGCATCGCTTTGCCAATGGCAGATGAGTTTGCCAGATTTCCGCCGGGAACAATGATGTGGTCCGGAGAATCCCAGCCGAACTGTTCCAGCAACTCGAATGCTACGGTCTTCTGGCCTTCCACGCGATACGGATTCACCGAGTTGAGCAAATAAACCGGCATTCGTTGGACTACTTCGTTCAGCACACGCACGCAGCCGTCGAAGTCCGTCTTGAGCTGACAAGTCAAAGCGCCGTAGTCGAGCGATTGCGAAAGCTTGCTCCACGAAATTTTGCCATCCGGAATCAGTACCAGGCTGCGAAGCCCGCCGCGCGCCGCATACGCCGCCATGGAAGCGGAGGTATTGCCTGTGGAAGCGCATGCCACCCATTTGTATCCGGCTTGTCTGGCGAATGAGGCAGCGACAGTCATACCCGTATCTTTAAAAGATCCGGTGGGGTTCATTCCCTGATGTTTGGCAAACAACTGCTTCATCCCAGCGCTCTTTGCGCAGCGCGGCAGTTCGTAAACCGGAGTATTGCCTTCGCGAAGGGTAATGACTTGCTGAGCTGAGATTTCGGGCAGGATCTCACGAAATCTCCAAACGCCGCTCTGGTCGCGCGAATCGAGTGACGCTCGACGGTCGCGCCACAGTTTCCTTAAAGAACCAGCATTCAGTCCGTGCGACCCCTCGTCCTGCCATCCGGGATAAATGATTTCCAATAAGTCGCGGCAGCGCTCGCATCGAAAGCGGTCGGCAAGGGCACTCTTACCGCACCCAATACAGCGCAGTTGAGAAACACTCTGACGAGTTTGAATTGCCTGTTCGGCCATTCTGCTCTGGATCAAAGAGAAGTAATCAGGCGAAGAATAAGAATAGCAGAGCGGTCCCGGGGAAAGAGGAACTCGGGCGCTTTGCTCTCAAGGTCGAGAACATGGCGCCCGCAGCTTGATCCGGCTCCAAATAATACGGCCTGCGCGCGTGCGACTCAATCGTTATGGCACCGGGGGCATTGCTGAGAACTTCGCCCAGAACGCCACTGCAGTCCCGGGGCTGAAACAGTGCAGGCTGTGGCAATTTGAGGTGGCGGTTGTCACTCCGGAAATGTACACCCGTTGAGATGGACCGAGTGCGACACCCCACGCCACGGTATCCGGCCCACCATATAGGGTGGAGTAGACCAATGATTTACCACTCTTGCTAAGTACGGTTAAGAATCCGTCGCTACAACCTGGAAATCCAAATTCCTCACATGACGGATCGCTGATGAAATTCTTCTGAAACGCATCCGGCGTGACCGGATAATCGCTCGCGTGATCGTAGCCAGCGATAATCGCTTCATCATTAGAATTGACTACGATGGCCCGCCCTTCGGACTGCGCGCTTCCACCCAAATATGTGGAATAAACCAGCGACCCGCCCGTCGGACTGAGCTTGGTGACGAACGCGTTATAAAAACCTCCGCCCAGCTGGCCCTGGAATGCGTTCTTAACCGGAAAATCCGACGACAAGGTCCAGCCCGTCACAAATGCAGATCCGGAACTGTCCAAAGCGATGGCGTCTATCTGATCGTCCTGAGTGCCACCGAGGTAAGTCGCAAATACAAGTCCCTTACCCAATGGACCCAGCTTGGCAATATAACCTTCGGCCCCTCCCATGTAAGTTCGTTGGAATGGATGGGTGAGCGGCATATCGTTCGCAAAAGTCACGCCAGCAACGTAGGCGTTGCCAGCGCTATCCACGGCGATCCCGTTATTCCAATTGCTGCCACTGGCGCTGAGGCTGCCGAGATAAGTGGAGTACACAAGAGCTGAGCCTGTGGGATTTAGTTTGCTGACGAAGGCGGTGGGGCAAATATCAGAATTGTAGGAAGCCCGCGTGCATTTCGTCTGGAAAGCACCCGGGGTAGTGGGGTAGTCAGGAGATCCTGTGCTCCCCGTGATATAAGCATTTCCACTCTTGTCAATGTCGATCGCGTAAGCATGGTCTCCAAAGGTGCCTCCCAGATATGTGGAGTAGATGAGGCCTGAACCCTTCGGATTGAGTTTCACTATGACGTTATTTTCGGCGCAAGGATCACCGAGCTTTTTCTGGTAGGCGTTGGACGTGACCGGAAAATTCTGATCGTCAGTCCAGCCCGCCACGAACGCATCACCATTGTCATCGACTGCAATAGCTTCCCCTTCAGATCCAAATATGGATCCTTGCACTTGTTTGGGATTTGTGCACGATGTCGGTGTACCACTGATGAAAGTCGAATAAACATAGTGATAACCATCTTGCGCTAGCTTCGTCACGAAGATTGCATTGTGCCCGAATTGTCCCGCACCACCCTGAAAAGGTTCATCGGGGCCCTTTTTGTGGAACGCTCCCGCGGTTACGGGATACGTTGGATCCTGAGTTGAACCCACGATATAGGGGCTTCCTGCGTCGCCGACCGCAATCCGCGTGCCATGGGTGGTGCTGTTTACGGGGCCTCCGGTTTGTCCATAGATGAAGGACGGATCAATAACAAGCGATTGACTGTGATCATAGCTCCGACTTCGAACGCGACTGTGTTGCCATCAAGCAGCCGATACGATGCAGAAATCGGCCGACGGCTTCCTTTCGATTCCTGGTAGGCATGAGGGCGCTCCCAAATTGCCTTGCTGCCACCCACTGCGAGATCCCCGCTGCTGTTTAGCTCGATTTTGCTGGAAGATTCTAGCTCGAACCGAATCTGGTTTGGATCCGCGCCCGGCTTAACGACGAAGTCGTACTCGAGGTTCTGACCTTCTCCGTGATATACGAGGTCGATTCCGTTGTAGATTTCCTTGTACCTGACCTTGGCGTAATTTGAGATCCCCGTCTTCCAATTAGAGCTTGGGCCAATCAGATAGTTGCTTACACCTGGCTGCAGTTCCTCGCCGCCGACGCGGGCACTCGGATTGGCATTCAGCAGGTGCATACGAATCCGCTCTCGGGCGGCTCTTTTGGCGCTGCTAGAGTTCATTGACAACAAGCCGCCATCGGCAGTGAGCCACAAAGCATACTTGTCTGCATGGACAAGAAACTTGACCTCCGGACTTGATTGCCCCTGATTGGCCTCGAATTGCAAGTCAGGTGTGGCGTGTTCGGCGACTACTCTCCTCAAGTTAGAGTCGTTCGCGGAAAGGTTAAGGCAGCAGCTGAGGAGAACTGCAATAAAAGGAGAAATCGACTTGCGCATATGAAACTCCGGTGACTTTCACTCTGACCTATGTGGGCTACCGCGTGACGAGAACTCGCTCCTCGCTGGTCGTGCTTGTACCCACGTTCGAGGTGGGAAATGGCGATCCTGGAACTGACATCAGATTGCCATTGGATTGATTGATGGAATATCCGGTCAAGGCATGCGTGCCCTGACACACAGCTTGGGTTGTGCCGATGCTGAACAAGAACGTACTAGACGGATCAATATTCAGCGTGAGCGGAATGCATAGTCCTTTCAGATTCAATGCGTTTATGGATTGAGCAAAGGTGAGCACCCCAGTACTCGCATGCATCTTAAAGACCGAGAAGTTCTCGCCTTCGAAGTCCCCGACATATACAAACTTTCGATTAGTCGCGACACTGAGCCTCCACGGATTCTTGGGGAGCCCGGGATTGAAAGTTCCTTCGAAGTACGGTGAGCCAGGGAGATCCGAGATGACACCGGTATTCTGGTCGATGGCGTAGCCTGCTACCGCATCCGAGCCGGGAAGACTCGCATACAGATACAATCCCTTCGAGTCAGCGCCAAGATCAGTTGGTATGTCGTGACAGGGTGAGGTGCACCCCGGATCGAGCGGCGTAAGGAATGGGCTTCCGGGGACAGGCGTAAGCGCGCCCGATATTTGATCAATCGCATATGCAGCGATTGCGCCATTTTGGGGTGCACTGATTTCTGCAGAAACATACAAGTATTTTGTGGTGACCGCGATGGCCGCCGAACCAGACACTTCGCCCATCCCAAAAGGCGTTCCCGGCACCGGCGTCAACGAACCATTCCTCTGCACTGAAAAGACGTTAATGCCAAAATTGCCACCCTTTCCGTCTGTACTCGTCACGTAAACAAATTTTCCAGATGGATGCACTGCGACCCGCGTGCCCGTGCCCACCAGCGAAAATGGCGACCCCGGAACCTGGGTCAGGTTGCCGCTGCTGCGATTGATGATGTACGCGGAAACGTCATGCGAGCCTTGATTCGCCACATAGAGGTGATTGCCCCAAAAATCGCTGGCGATGTCCACGGGCCCCCAATGCGCCCACGTAGATCCCTGACTGGTCGCCATGATCGAGCCGGTCAGAGGATTGACTTTATATCCTGCAATCTTCCCCGCCTTGTACTCGGTCGCGTATAAAAATTTCGCTGGAGAAAGATTAATTTTCGAAACGGTGAAGTTTACGGCCTTCTTGCCAACTCCGCCACATTTGTCCCATGCCTGAACAACCGCACTATAAGAGCCTTTCGGCAGATTGATGTTGGTGTTTAAGTTGCCAGACATTGTTGTGTAGGCATCGACGCCCGGCGCGGTGTAGATACGCATCGCTGAAATGCCCTTCGCGCATCCTGAACTCGATGCGGAAGCAACGAAATTTACCGGCGACCCAACGCTGGCGCCACTTCCCGGAGAGGTAACAGTCACCACTGGAGTTGTTGCTGAAGCTAGAAGAGTGGAGGCAAAGACAAAAATTATCGAATTAACTTTTCGAAAGAGCATCTTCAACCCCCGTTCTGAGTTGCCCGTTAGATGGACAACAAACACGAGTGCGGTTGCTCACACTTGTTTTTAAAGTCGAATGAGATCGCCTGCGGCCTTAGGTCACTTAGGCAAATATGTGTATCGAGATTTCTAAGGTGAGTTATCTGCCGAGATCGCCGCCGATCCGCTCGGACTCCGACCATGACTCCGTTATCGTTTTTGGCCAGCACAACTGATGAGCAATCAGTCGCTGTGAGGCACAAAAAACGGCCCTCGGCAGCGGGAAAGTGAAACCTGTTGCTCTCGGCGAGATTACAAGATATGGATATGATGCAATAGAGATCGGCTCACCAACCAGACCGATCCAATGGACCATGTCGACGGTTCCGTTAATTCGAAAAGCTGATGTTGTGCATACTCGAAATCAGAGCGGCAGGTATATGAAGGTCAATTCCTATTGAGAAAAGGGTCCGCTTATGACCTTCGTTTCCGGTTATCGTCGGCAGAAATATTATTAATTTCCAATGGACTCTTAGATTCGCTAGAAATAAATGTGTGACGGGAAGATCGCTGACGAACACCCAAGTCGAATAGCGATTGTCCCCTCATGTCGAAATCTCTCGTGCAGATTTCGCCTGTTGCCTCCCTGTTTGAGGCCCGAACCAAGCTGTTTTGATGGCAGTTCGCCGGATACCGGGCCGTATCCACAAACAAACTGAACATTAGCTTTACGGAGATCGTCCAGCAAATTTGCTGGTTCGACGTAGTTGACGATCACCGTTCAAACTTCAATGACATTGGGTTTTATCCGCCCGCTTGCGTGTTGGTGACATCTTCAATATCCACATTCGAGGGCAATGAGAAGTCATTGCCGACCTCTGAGGTTCGCACGCATTGTCCATTTTGCGCTTTTCAATGCGGAACCGTGATTCAGATTGCCTCTTCCGATCAGGTGACCATTTCAGCAGACACAGAATTTCCGGTGAACCTGGGCCGGATGTGCGTTAAAGGTCTCTCCGCAGCGGAGCTCTTAACCAACGATGACCGCATTACAGTTCCGCTTAAGCGTAGATCGCGGTCTGATTTTGTGAGTGTTTCATGGGAAGAAGCCTTTGACGAGATCGCTCAGAGAATCCTTCTGCTGCAAAAGAAATATGGCGCGGACACCGTGGCCGCCTTCGGTAGCGGCGCTCTGACCAATGAGAAAGCTTATCTGCTCGGCAAATTCATGCGAGTAGCGGTAGGCAGCGCCAACATTGATTACAACGGCCGCTACTGCATGTCCTCCGCTGCCGCTGCCCAGAACAAAGCGTTCGGGATCGACCGCGGCTTGCCATTCCCAGTCAGCGATATCGCGAACTCCGAAACCGTAGTGCTATGGGGAGCAAACAGCGCCGACACGCTTCCCCCGATCATGCAGTGGTTCGAAAAACAACAAGCCAATGGCGGAAAGCTGATTGTTGTTGATCCGCGCAGGACCGAAACGGCAAGAGCCGCGACGCTACATCTACAACTGATACCGGGAACAGATCTCGCACTAGCAAACGGCATGTTGTGGGTAGCCCTCAGTGAGAATCTCATCGACAGCGATTACATCGCTGCAAGAACGAGCGGGTTTGAAGATCTGCGCCACGCGGTGCTCGATTATCCTCCGGCGCACGTCGAACGAGTAACTGGAGTCTCTGAAAGAGATATTCGCGAGACTGTGCGCATGCTCGCGAAATCCGCGAGCAGCATGCTGCTTTCCGGAAGAGGACCTGAACAGCAATCGAAGGGGACCGATACCGTCCTCGCTCTTATCAATCTCATGCTCGCACTGGGAAAAGTAGGTCGGCCGAGTAGCGGATATGGATGCCTTACAGGGCAAGGCAATGGCCAGGGTGGGCGCGAACACGGGCAGAAGGCCGATCAACTTCCCGGCTATCGGCATATTGATGTCCCCGAGCACAGGCTAGCTGTCGCCAGGTTTTGGCGAGTGGATGAAGATTCACTGCCGGGAAAGGGCAAGAGCGCCTATGAAATTTGTGATGCTCTTGGGCCATCGGGTGGGATTCGCGGGTTGCTCGTTCTTGGCTCGAATTTGTCGATAGCCTCTCCCGATTCAGGCCATGTTGAGTCTAGGTTAGGCGAACTCGATCTGCTGGTGGTGTGCGATGCCTTTATGAATGAGACGGCGCAGTACGCCGACTTCATTCTTCCAGTCAAGCAATGGGCCGAGGAAGAGGGGACGATGACGAATCTTGAAGGGCGTGTCGTCCGCCGGCGCAAAGCCCGCAATGCTCCGCCGGGAGTGCTCAGCGACATCAATATTCTTTGTGAATTGGCAGAACGCCTCGGCAAAGGGGAATATTTCCAATACAAATCTGAGGAAGAAGTCTTCGACGAGCTTTGTCGCGCAAGCAGCGGGGGCATTGCTGATTATGCCGGCCTGAGTTATCAACGGCTCGAACGGGAACAGGGCGTCTTTTGGCCTTGCCCTACTGCCGAGCACAGTGGAACACTACGTCTTTTTGCGCAACGGTTCAATCACCCTGATGGTAAAGCCCGCTTCCATGTCGTCCGTCACGCCGACGCTGCGGAATTGCCGGACCGCGAATATCCAATTTATTTCACCACTGGGCGTTATCGCGAACATTACAACTCGGGCGCACAAACGCGCAGAATGCGGACTACAATTTCGCGCCGGCCGGAACCGCTCTTGCAGATGCATCCTCGTCTCGCGAAGCGACTTGGCGTAGATGAAGGGGAGTTGGTGCGCGCAGAAACGCGTCGCGGCGCATCGGAATTCTACGTTCAGTTAAGTTCCGAGATTCGTCCAGACACGGTATTCGTGCCCTTCCATTGGGGCGGAAGAAAAGCCGCCAACCTGCTCACCAATTCCGCGCTTGATCCCAGCAGCCGCATGCCCGAGTTCAAGGTGTGCGCCGTGCGAATCACGTCGTTGCTTAGGGGCCACTTATGAATAACGAGCAGCTTGCGATTACCAGCAATGCCAGCCGTCTGCTCGATGAGTTGCTGGTGCGTGAGGTGTGTCAACGCCTCACGCCACGCTCGGCGGTGAGAACGCACTTTCCCCAGCGCGGGAAGGCGTTGAACATTGCTTCAAATTATTTCGGAGGGCAGGAGAAATAAGAATGCAGAAGCTGGTTGTCGTCGGAAATGGAATGGCTGGTGTCGCTTGCGTAGAACAGATTCTGCGCCACTCGCCGAAATTTCACATCACGATCTTTGGCGACGAAACGCATGTTAATTACAACCGCATTTTGCTTTCCTCTGTGCTAGCGGGCGAAAAGTCGGTCGACGACATCGTACTCAACGGCGTGGATTGGTATGAGAAGAATGGAATTGAACTCAGGCTGGGCGTTCGCATTGTCGACGTTGACCCTGTCGCAAAACAGGTGACAGGCGACGATGGCAGTATCACTTCCTATGACAAATTGCTTCTCGCGACCGGCAGCATCCCGATCATTCCTTCGATTGAAGATGTAAAGAAAGATGGCGTTTTCGTCTTCCGCAATCTCGATGACACCCGGGCCCTACTCGAACGTGCGCGGCCCGGGCTGAAGGCCGTGGTCATCGGCGGTGGCTTGCTGGGGCTCGAAGCAGCACGTGGGCTTCAGGTCCAGGGATGCGACGTCACTGTAGTTCACCTGATGGAAACATTGATGGAGAGGCAACTCGATCCCACCGGTGGAAGCTATCTCGCGACCAAGATGAACCAGATGGGAATTACGGTGCTGCTCGGCCTGAGCACAACCAAAGTTCTCGGCAATGGTCACGTGCAGGGCGTGGAATTTAGAGGCGGCGGGAACATTCCTGCCGACCTTGTCGTCGTGGCCGCCGGAATTCGGCCGAATGTGACTCTCGGCGAAAAGGCAGGCCTCGAAATCAAGCGTGGCATCGTCGTTAACGATTACATGGAAACTTCGAATCCGGATATTTTCGCTGTCGGTGAATGCGTGCAACACCGTGGTGTTTGCTATGGCTTAGTCGCGCCACTGCTCGAACAAGGCAAGGTCCTCGCCGCGACCATCACAGGCAATAAGGGTCCGAAGTACGAAGGCTCGGTGGTCGCTTCGAAGCTGAAGATCATGGGCGTCGATGTGTTCTCCGCCGGCGAGATCAACGACAAAATCGACGGCTCGGAAGTCATCCGCTACGAAGACCCCTCGCTGGGGGTTTACAAGAAGCTCACGCTGAAGAACAACAAACTAACCGGCGTCATCCTCGTTGGTGAGACCGCAGACAGCCACAACTACATGGAATGGCTGCGCTCGCAGACAGACCTCCACTCCATGCGGCGGCAACTGTTGTTTCCCGATTCTTCAGGCGACCGCGGCCTCGACGTCGCGCAGATGTCTGACAGCGAAACCGTATGCGGCTGCATGGGCGTCACTAAAGGCGCCATCATTCAGGCGATCCACAAAAAGGGCGTGTGCACGTTGGCGCAACTGAAGGAGCACACGCGCGCCTCGACGGGCTGCGGCAGTTGCACCGGATTGTGCGAGTCATTGCTCAAGGCGGTTGCGCCGGATTTTCAGGAAGAAGCCAAAAAGACGATCTGCAAATGCCTTCCTTTCTCCGAAGACAATCTGCGCGAAATTCTGCGCAGCCAGCAATTGAAGTCTGTGCAAGAGGTCCTGGACATATACGGCAACGGTCTCGGATGTGAAGTTTGCAAGCCCGCGCTGAGCTACATGCTTGACATGCTCTGGTGCGGTGACCACGAGGAAGACCGCTCTGCGCGTTTCATCAATGACCGCGTACACGCGAATATCCAGAACGATGGCACCTTTTCCGTGGTGCCCAGAATTCGCGGCGGCGTCACCTCGCCTGATGAATTGCGGCGCATCGCCGACGCAGCGGAGAAGTATGACGTGCGCATGATAAAAATCACCGGCAGCCAACGTATTGATCTGCTTGGCGTAAAAAAATCAGACCTGCCAAAAGTCTGGGCGGATCTCGGCATGCCTTCCGGGCAAGCGTACACGAAGGGTGTGCGCATGGTGAAGACCTGCGTCGGCACTGACTTCTGCCGCTTTGGAGTGCAGGATTCAACCAGCACGGGTATTGAACTGGAACGGCGCTTCGAAAATCTGTTTACTCCACACAAGCTGAAGATGGGCGTGGTCGGATGCCCACGGAACTGCGCAGAAGCGACAGTGAAGGATATCGGTCTTGTTGGCCAGGATGGCAGTTGGCAAGTCGTTGTTGGCGGAGCAGCGGGCAAGAGCGTCCGTAAAGCCGATTTGCTGATCACGGTCGAGACGACCGAGCAAGCGCTCGACGCTGCCAGCGTGTTCCTGCAGTACTACAGGGAAAACGCAAATTATCTTGAGCGCACGTACGACTTTGTCGAGCGGCTCGGGATCGAGAAGGTCCGTAAGGAGACGGTGTACGCGCCCGAGAATGCGAAGCAAGCGCTGCGCGAACGGCTACGTAAATCGAAACTGCATTCGCGCGACGCTTGGCTTGAGCGCGATAAACCGAAAAACTCGACGCAATTCGTCCAAATCACGCCTTTGGAAGAGGTGTTGGTATGAATCGCCACAAAACGTGGATCAGGATCGCCCACTGCCGGGACATTCCATTGCGCGATGGGCGAGCCGTTCGTATTGGCAATCGCGAAATTGCGATTTTCAACCTTGGCGACCGTTTTCTCGCAATTCAGAACCGCTGCCCGCATCGAAATGGGCCGCTAGCGGACGGAATTGTTTCCGGCGCCACCGTAGTTTGTCCGCTGCACGCGTGGAAGTTCAATCTCGAAACCGGTGCAGGCGAGAATGCTCCAAGCCGGGCAAGTTGCGTGCAGACATTTGCCACGTGCATTGAGGACGGAGTCGTGTTGCTGGAGTTTCCAGTTGTGCCAGCGGAAGAGGAGTTTTCTTCTGGCTGCCTCGAAGTTAAGTCGGAATTGAATTCGTCGCAATCGGCCGAATTGATTGAGGGAGTGTAAACACCTAGCCACGGAGTAACAGTCCAGTGACGATGAAAATGAACTCAGCCTCCAACGCAGAAACAAACTACCTGAAACTACAACCTGATCGGGATGGCAAAGCAACCCGCATTCGGCTGTTCGATTTCTCAAGCGCGCCGATGCGCGCCTTCCATGTTTCGTGGCTTGCGTTCTTCCTGAGTTTCCTGGCGTGGTTTGGAATCGCGCCGCTGATGGCGATTGTTCGTGACGATCTGAAGCTCACCAAGGCTCAAATCGGAAACACTGTAATCGCGTCGGTGCTTTTCACAATCCTGGCCAGGTTTCTCACTGGGTGGTTGTGTGATCGCTTTGGCCCACGCAGGACCTATGCCACATTGCTTGTGCTTGGTGCCTTTCCCGTGGCCGGAATCGCTCTTGCCCACAGTTACCATTCGTTTCTGGCGTTTCGGCTTGCTATTGGCTTGATCGGAGCTTCGTTTGTAGTCACGCAGTATCACACCTCAATGATGTTCGCTCCCCGCGTCGTCGGCACCGCAAATGCGATCACGGCGGGCTGGGGAAATCTTGGAGGAGGCGTAAGTCAATGGCTTATGCCACTGCTTTTCGGAGCCATTGTCGGGTGCGGTGCCGACAAGTTTCTGAGCTGGCGTCTCGCCATGGTGGTTCCCGGCATATTGATGTTTGTCACCGGAATTGCTTACTACTACCTCACGCAAGATACGCCGGACGGAAAGCCGTTCATGCCCATGGGCGGCGCACGAGCGTTTTGGGAAGCGGCGGGCGATTACCGCGTGTGGCTGCTCTTCGTTTTGTATGGCGCCTGCTTCGGAGTCGAGATAACGGTGGATAATGTTGCTGCGCTCTATTTCAAAGACTCCTTCCACCTCACTCTAAAGCTGGCCGGGTTCCTCGCCAGCCTGCTCGGAATGATGAACCTCTTTGCGCGGGCCCTCGGGGGAATTATCGGCGACTGGGCAGGCGGCAAATGGGGCCTTCGTGGCCGTTCTCTGATGCTCGGGATTTCCTTGCTTGCCGAAGGCCTCGCCATGCTACTGTTCTCGCGTCTCACACTTCTTGGCCCGGCAACTGCCGCGTTTCTTGTTTTTGGAGTCGTGGTCTGCATGGCATGCGGACTCACCTACGCGGTCGTTCCGCTGATAAAGCCGCAGGCGATTGGGTCTGTTTCTGGAATCGTTGGCGCGGGAGGCAATTTTGGCGCAGTCATGGCTGCAATGCTTTTCAAATCTGAACGCATCTCTGGCGCCGGGGCGTTCTATATCCTGGGTTGCATTGTTGCAGCCCTCGCGTTCTTAGTGTTGTTCTTCCGATCACAGCCGGTCCAAAGATTTACGGCTCAACCTGAACCCACGCCGGCTCTCATGCCTGCTGACTAGAAAATAGCTGCAAGTGATGAGCGAAGGCGAATCGCAAACCACACCACGACAGCTTTATTTCAAATGATGCTTGAATTGTTTTCAAAGCGACGTTCGTTAACACACCGGTGAGTTACTTTATGTCATGACGGCAGCGATGTTGCCGGTTTTCTGCAACACGTATGTCCCAAGGTCATGACGAGCGCAGTACAGCACAAGATCCTCTGGTAAGCCGGCTTTCTTCCGTGCCTTGACCGACTGCTTGTTCACTAGGCCGCCAGTAAGGTTTCGCGTTCCACTCCTTATTCCGGCAACATGATCTGGCCTTTGACGTTGAAGTCGCCGCTGGTCGTATGCACTCCAGTGTTGGGCTGACCGCCGCCGATCGAAACTGTGTATCGCCCCTGCGGCACGATGATGTCGCCGAGATCGGTCACCATGCTCAAATCACGCGCGTTCAGGTGAAACTCAATTTTCTGGCTGGCTCCCGGATCGAGATGCACCCGCTGAAATCCCCGCAGAGCACGGATCGGTGCGCCTGGCACATCAGGAAATTTCAAGTACAGCTGCACCACTTCATCTCCAGCCAGCTTTCCGGTATTGGTTACAGTTGCGGACGCATCGAGCGGATCCCCCGCGTTAATTAGTCCGCTTGGAAGGCTTAGATCGCTATAGCTAAAGTTTGTGTAACTCAGGCCGTATCCGAATGGCCAGAGCGGTTCGCCTGAGAAGTAGCGGTAGGTACGACCCTTCATTGAGTAGTCCTCGAAATGCGGTAGCTGGTGAACATCTTTATAAAAGGTGACCGGAAGGCGTCCAGCCGGATTATTCTTTCCGCTTAGTGTTTCGGCGATAGCCGCCCCGCCTTCTTCGCCCGAATACCAGGCTTCGAGGATCGCATTTGCATGCGCTTTTTCCCAGTTTGCTCCCAATGCGCTCCCGTTCATCAGCACAACGACGAGAGGCTTTCCAGTCGCCGCCACTGCCTGAACCAGATCCTCCTCGGGTTGCGGGATGTCCAGACTAGTGCGATCGCCACCGCTGAATCCAGGTAGATCGACGGGCATTTCTTCGCCCTCAAGTCGGCTGGTAATTCCCACGACAGCAATCACAACGTCGGCATTTCTCGCCGCGGCTACCGCCGCCGGATCTGGAGCGTTGTTGACCGGAGCCCAAATGAGCTGAGCGTCGAGTTTGCTGTCTCCCCTGCGACCATACGTCACGTCGAGTTTTGCTGGATGTCCCTTCTCAAGGTGAACGTGTCCAAGGTTCGGTCCACTGCTCCACGATTGTGCTATCTGCTTGTCGTCTACAGAGACTCGTGAGAATCCATCAGCTTTGGTCCCAAGCAAATAATCGCCGGTTGCCGGAGGATTGATGAACCCGGTCCATTGCACGAACAGATCATGAGTTCCTTTTGCCTGTTCCGGAAGACTGTTTTCATTCAGACTTAATGTGGGCTCGACCCTCGTGGTGATAGGCGTTGGTTTAGAGTCGAAGCTTGGGCGGGAACTGTAATCGGCTTTGAGACCCGGTTTCCCGTCGGGCGTAGTAAACGCCGAAGCTGGCACCAGCTCACCGTGATTAGATAGGAACTGGGTTCCGGCAACATAAGTGATCTTTGCGTTTGGAAACTCTGCTTTCATTCCTTCGAGCACACTGACCGTATGCGTTGGAGTTCCGTTGTAGTTGCCGAGCAGAACTGCAGTCTGGTCGGCTAGCGGCCCGACAATTACGATGTTCTTGACGGATTTGAGTGGCAGCACGCCGTCGTTCTTCAGCAGCACCATCGATTCGTTCGCCATCTGTCGCGCGAGTGCGCGATGCGCTGCGCTATCAAGCTCACTTTTTTCAATCTTGCTATACGGCACCATCTCCGGCGGATCGAACATTCCGAGGCGGATGCGCGCGACGAACAATCGCACGAGGGCTGTATCTAACGCGCTCTCCGGAACATAGCCTTGCTGCACTGCTTCGACGTATGGTTTGTAGTCGTGGTCGTCTGTGACCTTAGCGGCAAAGTCAATACATTCGTTGTCCATGCCGCGAATTAAGGAGATCGCCGAAGCCTGGGCCTGAGTCGGCCGGTAGTGGTGATCGCGGAAGATGTTACGGACCGCTTCGCAGTCGGAGACTACATACCCTTGAAATTGCCATGCGCCGCGAAGGGTGTGCTGCAATAGATATTCGTTTGCGCATGCTGGTTGTCCATTAACTGCGTTGTAAGCGCACATGATCGAACCGGCGTGCCCCTCGACGACTGCCGCGCGAAATGCGGGTGTATACGTGTCTAGCTCGTCGTGCTTGCTGACGTCGATGTCAGCAAAGTGGCGCGTGGGTTCTGGCCCGCTATGTACGGCAAAGTGCTTAGGCGTTGAGATGACCCGGTAATAATGAGGATCGTCGCCTTGCATCCCGGTGACGAAAGCGACGGCCAGGCGCCCGCTTAAGAAGGGATCTTCCCCATAAGTTTCCTGGCCGCGGCCCCAGCGAGGATCGCGGAAGATGTTGACGTTCGGGGCCCAGAAATCCAGGCCGCGAAAGAAGCCTGAGTTTCCATCCTTTAGAGCTTGGACGTGGACGATCCGGCCCTCGATGCCGATTGCCGTTGCCATTTGGTGAATGCGTGGCGCATCGAATGTTGCTGCCAGTCCGATGGGCTCTGGAAATTCAGTTGTGCCATCGGCAACAACGCCATGCAGGGCCTCGCTCCACCAATCGTAGGCTGGAACGTTGAGGCGTGGAATCGCCCGCGCTTGATTGACGAGCTGCGAAGCTTTCTCTTCGAGGGTCATGCGGTGCACCAAGTCGGCCGCGCGTTCTTCCGGCGACAACTTGGTATTCATATAAGGAAGCTTAGAATTATCCTGCGCGTTGGCGGCAACGAACAGCATGCAAATGATTAAACCTGCGAGCGTAAGTTTCCCGAAGTTGCCCATCCCGTCTCCCAATCGTTCAAATTTCGCTTAACGACAATTTGCTTCAAAACAGAGGTTCTTGCTGAAAAATGGCATCACATGATTCTGAAATCGGTCGGCAACTCGACTTGTGTGAGTGCCGGAATAAATTTCAAAGCTGTTCGGGATTCCGTAGCTGTCCAGCACATTGTGCAGCTTCGCAGTATCGAAACGTAGGCCGTCCTGATCGCCTACATCAACCGCGATGGCGCGATACCGTTTGAGATTTCCGACGTATTGATCGATAAAGGCCAGAGGTGCATTGGCAGTGAATTTCGCCAGTATCTCCGGCTGCGGATCGCCATCCTTGGTGGGCAAATCGAAGTAGAGTGGCGGGTTCTTTGGATTCGGCGCCCATGCCGCTGCGTCGGCAAATACCGCCGAGGCAAAGCCAGGCGACTGGGCTGCAAGATCAGCTGGCGACTTGGCAGCGGCTGCTTTCTTTTCGCTGGTCATCGCGCGCTCTTTCCACTGATCGCTAGGGCCAGGTCCGCCGCCGTTCATCGGCGATAAACAGCAGGGACTCATTATGTAAAGAGCGCCGAAGACATCTGGATGCTTCATGCCGATGCGCGACGCACCATACCCGCCCATGGAGTGGCCGACTAGTCCACGGCTGGTGCGGTAAGGGATCGTGCGGTAGTGAGCGTCGATGTAAGCAACTAGATCGTGCGATACAAAACCTTCGAAATCACCCGTTGTCGCCGAGCTCGAGTACATGGATCCCTTGTAAATGGTTTTCGAGTCAGGCAGGACGACAATCATCTCGTTCGCGCCCTGCGCGAAGGCGCCTTCGATTGTTTGCGGCACGTGTATCTCGTGCGTCCACTGCTCGGCGCCAATGAAAAAACCGTGCAGGGCATATACAACTGGATAGTGCCTATGCTTCTCTTTCGCGTAGCTCGGTGGCAGAAATACAAACACATCGCGGTCAACTGCCTCACCCTCTAGATTGCCTTCGAGTGCTGTCCCATGCACTTTAATCTGTTCGACTGCTACCGGTTTGGCACCCGGAATAGGAGGAGGCACTTCGGTTTGCACTTGTGCGGCTACGTAAGAGAAAAGAGTGATTGCCATCGCGAGAGTTAACCGGCCCAGCGATCGTGTTTTAGACATCGACTCCCTTTCTAGATACTGCCCGAGTTGTTTTCACCGCTCGTGAACCGAAATGGATTTACCGGTGTACTGAACGACTTTGTCTGTGCTACTCGCCGGCTCAATACCAGCACCGTGCCCAGCCGCAACCCAGACAATCCTGAACTCCATCTTCGCGGGCATTTCCGGATAGCTTCCTTCGCGATCTCCGATCGTGAGTGTTTCTGTCGCCTGCGACCAATGAATCGGAATGAGCGAATGCGCGCCCTTCTCGTAGTCGTAACTGTCGCCGGCGTCCTGATAAACGACGAACTCGCCGTCGGCTCCGGGATAAATGCGAAGTTCAATTGGACCGGAAGGCTTCTCGTCGGCATATTCAATTTCCGGTCCGAGAGGAATAATTGAACCGGCGCGAACATAAAGTGGAATGCGATCTAATGGGGCAGCGGCATCGTTGTCCGTATTGCCCTGGACCGATACACCCGTCCAAAAGTCGTACCATGCCGGGGAGTTGGGTAAATAAACGGTCCTGCGACTGGCATTTGACTCGAGCACAGGGCTGACCAGAATCGAAGGCCCAAACATGAATTGATTGCCAATATCGCGAACTTTCGGATCAGTGCGCCAATCCATCACGAGTGGCCGCTGGATCGTATAGTCCTCGTTAGTGACGCGCCACGCTAGTGAATAGATGTAAGGCATGAGTCGATAGCGCAGCTTGTCATAGTTAATGAGGATCGGCTCTACTTTGTCGAAAGCCCAAATCTCGTTTTGTGGCCGATGACCGTGCGTCCGAAAAATCGGGCAGAAGGTGCCGTATTCGAACCACCGCGCGTAAAGCTCCTGATATTCCGGATCAGCGAGAGGGTTGTCATGGGGCGGCCAGTATCCTCCGATGTCTGTCGTCCAGTAGGGATATCCCGAGAGGGCAAAGTTAAGTCCCGCTGCTACTTGATGGCGCAAGCCCCAGTAAGAACCATAGACGTCGCCTGACCACACGGTTGCTCCGACGCGTTGCTGACCTAAGAATGCCGAGCGCGTCAGCAGGAAAGTGCGCTTGCGATCGGTGGTTGCTTTCCAATGCTGCTGGACACCGAGAGTGTGCATGAAGGGGAATATGTTCGTATACTCCGCGCCGTTGCCGATTGCGATTTGCTTATTGCGCAGGATTGCATCGCCCATGTGAGGCCAATATTCCTCCGGCTCTGCGCTATCGAGCCAGAAGGCGTCCCATCCTTGAGAAAAGAGCGGCCCGACCAATTTGTCCCAGTAAAAATCGCGCGCTTTTGGATTGGTCGCGTCATAAACGTGCGCATTCGGCACAAGAAAATACTGGCGTTCAAGCTCTTTGTAGTTTTGGGCCTTCGTATCGAAAAGGCCCCAGACCGACAACATTGTGTGCAGGTGCTCGTCGTGTAACTGTTTCAGCTCACTGGGAGCATCGGGAAAATTGGAATTGAAGACTGGGTCCCCTTCGGTCCTCCACCAGAACCAATCCTGTACGATGGTGTCGAGCGGTATGTGTTCTTCGCGATAGCGATGCGCAATGCTTAATACTTCATCCTGCGATACGTAACGGTCCTTTGATTGAAAGAATCCGTAGGCCCACTTGGGAAGCAGCGGTGTGTGTCCAGTCAGGCTGCGGTATTCGTGAATAATCTGATCGAATTCGGGACCATATATAAAGTAGTAGTCGATCGACGTTCCAGCCAACGAACTAAAGTTCAATTCTAGCGGAAACCGATTGTCGACATATGTTAGCGAAGCCGTATTCCACATCAGAGCGTAACCCTTGCTCGACAAGAGCAGAGGGATTGCAACATCGGTGTTGTTCTGCCCCAGTTCAACCGTTGCTCCGCGGTAGTTGAACATGCCGTTCTGGTGCTGCCCAAGCCCATAAAATCCTTCGCTGAAATCCGGTGCAAATCTGTCCTCAATGTGAAATGTCTTTTCGCCGTTCAATTCCGCCTGGTTGTAGGTTCGTGGAATAGAGTTTCTTTCACGGAACAGATCCTGCCCCGCGATCGTGCTGTACTTGACGTTTCCCCATTTGAGTGACAGCTCAATTTTGAGAGTGTCGGTGGTAAGGATTGCCGCATCCGTTGTTTGCGAGAATTGAAATCTTGCACCCGGACAGGATTCCCTTGCTTGGAGCATCCAAGGCAGGCTGTGCCGGACTGACTCAAACGATTCTGGAGTGGCGACGAAATGAATTACCGAGGGACGGCAAACTGAAATATGAAGACTCTCCGTGCCCACCGAGGCCGTCATGCCATCCTGGGCCGACGTCACTTTGACCGGCGGCAATGGAGGTGTCTCCCACAGTTGAGCACGCGCGTCCTTAAGCCCGCATAGGAAACAGCACACCACGATGGCTATAGCGATCCTGGGATGGTCCAGGCGCTTTGACTCAAGTCTCGAATCGGTGTTCTTCATCGGCGCGCTTGTGTGTTCTCCGGCTGTCCTGTTCCCTGGAACAGCCTTGGCGCGAAGTCTTTCAGATCGCGCCGCCAGGTCTGCCATTCATGGTCGGTGCCTGGCGACTCGTAAAAAACGTGCTGAATGCTCGCCTCCTCAAGCGACGTGTGAAGTCTCAAAAGCCCTGCGCGCATTCTCTCGGGCTCCTGTGTACCGACGCCAATCCAGAGTAAGTGCACCTTCTTCGCAAACGCCGCGGGATCGGCGAACACCCCGTTGTAATCGGTCTTTGGATCCAGCTTTCGGTTTCCCAGCACCAGCATCCCACCGGCTCCGCTGAACCCGCCGACGTAGGAGAAGAGATCGAGGTGATCGAGCGTAACTTGAAAAGTCTGCATTCCCCCCATCGAAAGGCCAGCCATTGCACGTTGATCGCGGTCCGCAATTGTTCTGAAATTCGAGTCGATGAAGGGAATTAAGACTTGCGTCATGTCGTCTTCAAACGCCGACGCCATTTCCTGCATGGCCTTCATCATCTCGGGTGAACCGAAGGGTTTTCCCGTCAAATCTGGGGGAGCCTGACCCGCGCGGCGTGCATAACCGTAGGCCATTACGATGATCATCGGCTTACAGCTGCCGGCTGCAATCAGGTTGTCGAGTATGAAATTCGCGTGTCCCTGCCTTATCCAGCCCGTCTCATCTTCGCCGCCACCATGCTGGAGATACAGCACCGGATAGCGCGCCTTGGTTTCCGTATCGTAATTGGGCGGCAGATAGACGAGCGCGTGTCGCCAGGTGCCTGTCACCTTGGAGTTGTACCAAACCTCCCGGACCTGCCCATGCGGCACATCTTGAATGGAATAGTAAGTCGCTCCAGGTTCCGGCACTTCGACCATGCTGGCATATTTGCCTCCGCCAAAAAATGCGCGGCTGCCGGTGTCGCTGACCTCAGCACCGTCAACAATCAACGTATAGTAGTGCAGGCCCGGAACGAGTGGCGCTGTCGTAACCGTCCAAAATCCGTCGGGTTGTTTTTCCATGTCGACCTTGGGCCCACTCCAGAAGTTCAGGCGGACCTTGGTCGCTTCCGGGGCCTTTAATCGGATCTGCACTCTACCCGCACTGTCGACGCGCGGATATTCCGCTCCCCAGACGTTTGTGGAAGCCGGCTGAAAATCATTTGCCTGTTGTGCGGAACAAATACCGGCAAATAGGAAGATCAGTATTGTTGCTTTCTTCATACCTTCTCCTTGCTATCGCCAATTCAACGCGCTGAATGTACATAACGTGTGGCCGAACGCCACCTACTGCATTGGAAACGAATAAATATTCACGCTAAATGGCGCCACCGAAAGCGACTGGAGTGCGCCCTCGACCGGACTTTCCTTAACGACAACCTGCGGTTGCTCACAAACCTTATCGACGGCATCAACACTTTGTCCTGTCAATTGCCAAAGCTTTGGTGGTCCTGCAAGCCTTCCGCCTGCAACGTTCAAATCGAATTTCTGCGGGTCACTCGTCGCGTTCACAACCGCTACATTCAGGAACCTATGGTCAGGCGTGAGCGCCGCAAACATATCGAGTGGATAAGTCGGACTTCCTGAGTTCGTCTCAGGTTGATCACCGCCGATGGGATACTTCGGCGCGGGTTGAGGCGCATTTCCAGACAGGTCAACCGGTACAGAACCCGGAACAAAGTGATCGCCATACAACTTGAACACCAGCCCCGTCGTGTTCATCGTTGCTGCTGTTGGCGTGTAGTCGAGTGTAGAGACACCCATGGTGTGCGCCGACATGGTAAGAAAATCAGTGTGCCGAAGCATCTCATTGAATGTCATGGCATATGCGAAGGCCAGCTTCAAATCCGGCGTGCGATTGAAGTTCCCGCCAAAATAGGCATACTCATCGATCGACAGAAATATGTGTTTATCGAGCATCGCAGGGAAGCGCTCCTGGTAACGGCGCCATTCCTGCGCCTTCAGGTGCACGATGTTCGCCGGATAACGCGCGTACTCGAGGGGTGTTTGATCGACGTTGTCATACCCGGCGTCTGTAGGCGCATCCGGAGGCAGTCTTTTCGCCTTTTCAATATTGAAGCGGCGGCCGGATCGCGCATACCAATGCTGAGTAATGCCATCGAAGGTGCCCCAGCTGTGCTCCAACAGGCCACCGGTCCAATCTTGCTCTGTGCCCTCGAGCGCTTTCAGATTGTCCACATTCTTCGTCCGGAGTTCTCCAATCAAATCCATTGCTTCAAGCATGTTGCCCGAAGCCAGTAGCGTGATGGACGGATCGACTTTGCGCATCGCCTTCGCAAACTCATTGTGCTTGAGAACGTAGTACTTCAGATCCGTACGGCCGAGTTGCCACCGACCATAGGGTTCGTTGCCGATGTTCCAGAGCTTAATGTGATAAGGCTCGGGATGACCATTTCGAGCGCGCATAGCACCAAGTCGTGAAGTCGCAGGTCCGTTCATGTATTCGACTTCTTCAGCCGCGGAGTGCGCGTCTCCGAAACCGGCGTTCACGGTTATGTAGGGCTCCACGTCGATCAGATGGCAGAGCGTCATGAATTCGTCCAGCCCAACATCGTTGGTCTGCATGGCGTTCCACGCATAATCGAACATGGGCGTGCGCTTGTCCGGGTCGCCGACCGAGTCGTACCAACTCCAATCAGAAAGGAAGTTGCCGCCTGGCAGGCGCCAGAAACCTGAGTGGAGTTGACGCAAGAGCCCGGTCGTGTCTGGGCGAAATCCGTGTACGTTGTCGGCGGGCATCAGTGAGACGGTGCCAATGTGGAACTCCCCTTTACCTGTACCGGTGATCTCGAAAGTGGCTTTATCGGTATCGGAATTCGCGGTAAAGCTAAGCGGAAACTTCTTGTAGGTATCGGTAAGTGCGGAAATCGGAATCGTCTGCCGGTCACCTGAACCACCTCTCCACACCAGGCTTACGTTTACCGTTGAGCTGGGCGTGCCTCGAAGATAAATTCGACCTACGTATTTCTTGCCCTTCACCAGCGCCAACCCCGATTGCTGTACACCGTGAGGGGTCGAAAGGTCTAGCTGAATCCGCGGACTTTGGTCTCCAACAAACGGATTTTCTTTGTCCATGACGACAGCTTCGTCCGGGCCGACTGGGCGCCATCTGCGAAGCTGCCTTCCAGGAAACCCGCCGCCCTGCCGCCCTTCGGCCTCGGGTTCCTTAGAAGAAATCGGGAAATAAAACTTGCGGTCATCGAGCATCTCGGACCAGAGGCTGCGATAAATCAGAGGACCAATGTGCTCAATGAACATGCCGAATTCGTACTTCGAAGTCGGAGGGCCGGTCTTTGAGACATCGATATCGACCCTGAGAGGCTGCGATTGAGCGGCTTGCGATTGCGCAGCAGGAAAGGTCGAAAGAAGAATGAGAATTAGGAGCAGAACCTGCTGCCGCAGACTTCCACTCGAATTTTTCAAATTCACCGTTACGATTGCCTCCGTTAATCATGCCGACAGTGTCTTCCCTACACGTCCACTGGCCATGCCGACAACGAACACAACTCGCACTCTCGGAAAGACCTGAAGAGTTAGACCTGCATTATCCAGGAACTAACTTTCGTTATTAATAAACAATAAGCGTTTCAATTCGTGTTTAGCCTATTTGCTGGTTCCGACCATTTGACCTCAGCCCGATCCGGCGCGATGGCGGTAGAACCTCGAAGTACGAGTTTAGTTTTAACCACATACTGCTGTCGCAAAGATCCATCATCTTCCTCCTCGGCCGAGAGTCCTAATGCTCTAAATGCGGCTTCGGCAATTTCTATCTGTGAGATGTCCACTGTCGTTAAAGGTGGCGTCATGACCCGCGCGGTAGCAATGTCATCGATTCCGATCACAGAGAGATTGCGCGGAACGTGGAGACCACGCAGGAATGCTTCGCGCATTACGCCGATCGCAGTTAGATCATTCGAGCACACGACCGCAGAAGGTGGGCAATTTAAGTTGGCCAGCGTCGCCATGGCCTTGATTCCCCCCTCTATTGTGTGATCGCCCTCGACGAACGGTGCGCTTGCAATATCAAGACCAATTTCCCTTATGCAACTTTCAAATGCAATCTTCCGGTCCACTGCCGCATTCAAATCTGCAGGCCCGCTCACAAAGGCAATGCGGGTATGCCTAAGCGCAGCGAGGTGCTGCACCGCCTGACGGATCCCATGCTCGTAATTGATGCGGATAGTCGTTGACAGTCGGTCCTCAGAACCAAGCTCGAGCGCGAATAGAGGCACTTTGTTACGCCTGAAAGCCTCGACTAAGCTGGTTTCTCGTCTGAATGTCAATATCGCTACGCCGTCAACGCGTCGCTCGATGAACCGACGGGCTGCGACGTCGAGCCGTCGCCAATCCCCTAGTATGGGACTCAGGAGGACCTCATAACCGTGCTCGCCGCTTAGCTCCGCGAACCTTTGCACCATATCAGAAAAGCTGATGGTGTCGGACACCATCAAGCCAATAATCCGGCTGTGCCCCTGAACCAGGGTGCGCGCATGCGTGTTGGGAAAATACCCAACTCGGTCGATGACTCGCCAAACTCGCCGCGCGAGCACTGGGTCAACCGTCGGTACACGATTGATTGTTCGTGAAACTGTCGCGGTCGAGACTTTGGCAAGCTTGGCAATTTCAGATACGTTCATTGTCCCGAGATCAGCGGTCTTGACGAGCCTGGAAGGTTCCGGGGAATATTGCCCCGCCCGCGCCAGGTTTGAAGCGAAGGGACGCAGGGCAAAATAATAAGAAAAGATTCGCCATTGTCGCGCCTAAGGCTCCGGGGAATGTTCGCGAAGAGCCCGCTGGGAGCGTCTGCGTCCTCGTAGTCCCCAGAGAACCTTAAACCAGCTTTAACGACTAGCCGTAAGGTGGATCACGGTGGAATTCGAGTGGAGATCACGGTGTTGTGACGGTAGTCAAATCATAGAATGCTTGTCATCATGGGCCTTTTCGGCAAAGTTTTCATCAACAAGTGAACAGCAACACTCCAACTGCGCCGTGTGCTTCGCGCGCTCTGAAAATAAATGCTGCCCAGCGGTATTCAGGTATGCGCTTGCGAAGCACCCGGCGTATATACTTGTTTCGTCGATCGTGCGAGAAATAAACCGATGTCCAGTCGACGATTAATCGTGCAAGGAGCGATGCTTGGTTTTTCCTTTGCGGCCTCTCTTGCCCAACAGGCACCAGCGCCTTCTTCACATGCTACCCTTCATCAATTTGCTCTGACATTGCAACAGAGTATCGAGAGCGGAAAAACGAGGATTGGGACAAAAGTCCAGGCGAAGCTTGCCGCTGCCACAACGTTCCAGGGTACGGTCATTCCCAGAAATGCTGTCTTCACGGGAGTGGTTATCGAGTCCGACGCAAAGAGCGCAAAAGAGCCGGCCAAGCTGGCGATTCGCATGGAGACGGCGGAATGGAAAAACGGGGCGACTTCCGTGACGGCTTACCTGATGCCTTTGTACTACGCACCCACGGTGCAGGCAGCACAGACTTTCCCGAATGAAGCTCCGGACCCCAGCTCACGATCGTTGGACGGAGAACAACCGCAGTCTCCTATGCAACGATCATCATTTCCCGCCAACAATTCGCAAGCCGCCCAGGAGGCAATCCCCGAAAATCCCACCACCTCAAGTCGGCCTGTCCAGATGAAAAGTGTAGTAATTGCGCGTGCGGACGAAGGTGGCGCTGCGCTTGTCTCAGAGCACGCAAACATTAAGCTGAACAAAATGACAACCTATATTTTTGCTGCCGTCGAGCCCGTGGGAAAGTAACTTACGCTTCAAGGCATGGGATTACAGCCTGCTCACGATCCATTCTGTCCCATCCAACCTTTCAGCGTGTCCTATGAACAATGTGGCATGATCATGTGCCTCTTGCGCTGAATGCCGACCACCATGAGTACGCACCCACTTCTTACAGAAAAAATGTCTGGACACGGCAGACCTGTCTAGAAAACATTCGCGCGATCCATTCCCCGCAAAGAAAAATCGCTCGCACCCGTAAGTGCGAGCGATTGAAAGGTTAATTCTTTTTCGCTGTCGTCCGCCCGCAGGTAATCTGAGAGCGGAACGGCAGGGACTAACAGTTAGAAGTAAACCTTCCCACCGAGCTGGACAATTCTCGCCGGGTATGCCGACGTGAATTGACCAAAACGGCCGTCACCCAGAGTGTTGTCAGAGTTCTGGAACTGGGTATGGTTGAAAGTATTGAAAGTTTCCAACCGCAGCTGCAAGCCGCTAGCTTCGGTGAAGGCGAAGGTTTTGAAAAGCGAAAGGTTCCAGTTGTCGCGGCCAGGTCCGCGGAGAGCATTGTGGCCGAGATTACCCCAAACGCCGGGTGCGGTACCCTTGAAGACCGAGGTATTGTAGTACTGGATGTGCTGGAACGGGTCCGTCGACGGTACAACCTGATGCATATAACTGATCTTACCGGTCAAGTCAGGCCGGTTGCCGTTTCCAACAACATCATTACTACCCCCGCTGATGTTGATTGGCAAGCCCGACTCGATCGTAACTATACCGGAGAGCTGCCAACCGCCAAGCGTAGATTTTGCCAAGCGGCTTGAGCTATTACGCAGTACCGGGATGCTGTAGATAAAGTTGGCGGAGAAGTTGTGGGTCCGGTCAAAAATGCTCGGCCCAAGATCGTACCGCCAACCCAGATACGGGTTGGTTACGCCGTTCAAGTCCTGACCGCTGCCTCCTGTGGAAGGATCGATGGAGCGTGAAAGGGTGTAGAAAGCGCGCAGCTGCAGGTCCCTGCTGGCTTGCGAGTTCAAGTCAACCTGCAAGGAGTTGTAGTGGCCGTTCGCCTCATTGCGCGCCAGGTTGAGGCTTCTGAACCCCTTATATGGCAGGCTTAACGCCGACTGCCACGGAAGACTGCTTCCGGGAGCGTCTATGGTTGCGAGGTCGGTGAGCGAAGGCAGGTTAGTTTCGTGATAGTCGTTCAGGTGCCGGTTCAAGTTGCCGACATAGGAGACCGACAGCACCGTCTTCGGACCGAACGAATGCTGAACGCCAGCGCTGTATTGCGTGCTGGTCGTTGGCTTGTAGTCGTTGATGGCCAAACCAGTGATATTCGCTGCATTGATCGGGAGTGGGGGCGCCGTACCGGTCGAAAGAGCGATGCTCGGGTTCTGGAGCTCCACGGAGCTCGTGCTAACGTTCAAACTGAACGGGATGTTCGGGCCGGCATTGTACATGTCATTGCCTTGGATTCGTTCGTACATAACGCCAAATCCGCCACGAATGACCGTCTTGCCACTGCCGGTCAGATCGTACGCAAAACCCAGCCGCGGACCGAAGGTCGCCCAGTAATTATCTACAAGACCTTTCGGAGCAGTCTTCCCCTCAAGCCCAATGCCGTTCAAGTACAAGGGAATACCGGCCAGGAGTGGATTGGGGCTGGTGCCGAGGCCAGGACTTGCAGGACTGATCGTGCCATTCGGCAGCACGATCGCAGCCTTAGACGGATCATATAGGGAGGGATAGAAGTTCCCCATCCGATTGTTTATTTCGTAGGCGTGAGGAATTCCATCCCACCGCAGGCCAAGATTCAGGGTCAGCCTGTTAGTGACGCGCCAATCGTCTTGAACGTAAGCACCCCAAGAAACATTAGGCCACGTGCGGACGTCCTGGACGGCAAGTTCACTGTAGCTGTTGGCGGTGCCAAGCAGGAAATCAGCGAAGCTGTTTCCAGTGAAACCGTTCTGCTGTCCGCCGCTGTCACCGGAAAAATTGAATGCGCCTTGAGTCGTTCCAAAGAGTTGCTGCGCCTTCTTGTAAAGCGACCAGCTTCCACCCATTTTTAATTGGTGCGCACCCTTGGTCCAGGAGACGTCATCGCGGATCTGGTAGCCATTGGCGCTATTGATCCAAGGCCAACTGGCTATCTCGAACTGCGCCCCGGATTGGTTTGAGAAGTCAATGTTAGGAATTCGATTCATCGCATTCGCGCCCTTGAACAGGCGCGAGTTAGTGGCGTTGTATCCGCTCGGAAGCGCCAGGCTCTTCATCCCCGTCGCGGCATAAGGAGTGATGTTGATGCGGTTGCCGTTGTAGTTGAAGGCGATTTCGTTGACCAGTGAGGGGTTAATGGTATGCGTGGCGTGAATGACGTAGCTGTAGGCTGGATTCTTGAAGGTATCTCCAACCGTAGGCAAGTTGTCACCGCTCCACTGGGCCGTGTTGTAGCCCTGGGAGATCTGCTCAGCGATAAAGTGGCCAAACACTGAGAAGTTTTGGGTGAAGTGGTGATCGATGCGGACCATCTCCTCCCTCAAAGTGGTGGGAGTGTTGGCGCCGCCCACGAAACTACCGATACCCGTTGCCGGATCAAGACCTGAGTTCGGTGCGGGCAAAAAACCTGTGCCGAGCAGTGCAGTCGCGTTCGGATCGATCATGCATGCCGGGATTTTGTTACCCGGGAACGTCGAACCCGGTGCCTGCGATACACCGGCTGGCGGGAGTCCACCCGGGCAGTTCGCAAACAGAACGGAGGGAGCCACTTGAGCTACAGTGGGAACCCGTAGCGGAGTGGTCACGGAGCTGAAATCACCGTTATAGGTTGAGGTCAGTGGAACCGTCTGGTTCGTTGACCCGCCGTCGATGTATCTGCGCCACTCCATGTTGTAAAAGAAGAAGGTCTTGTTCTTGATGACGGGACCGCCGATGTTGAACCCGAAGATGTTCATGCGCAACTCTTGTTTCTTGAGTGGAGCCGGGAAAAAGAAGTTGCGGGCATCGAAGGCGTCATTGCGGTTGTTTTCCCATGCTGAACCATGGAATTTGCTGGTACCGGACTTGATGACCATGGTGACAGTTCCAGCAGAGGAGAGGCCGTAGTCGGCGCTATAGTTCGAAGTCAATTGGCGAAACTCGGCCATCGCCTCGCTAGAAGGAGCCGTGGTGACGCATCCTCCGCATCCGCGATCGTAGTTCTCGCCGCCGTCTATCATGTAAACATTATGAGCGGTGCGCTGGCCGTTGAAGCTGACGTTGGTATCGCCGCCAACCGGGACATCCTTATAATTCGTGATGTCGTTCGATGCTCCGGGAGCCAATGCAGCAAGTTGGAATAAGCTGGTTCCGTTTACCGCGAGCTCCGATATTTGCTGCCCGGTGATCAAATTGCTGACTTCGCCCGTGTCAGTTTGCACTGCAACCGTATTTGCCTCGACCGTCACGCTCTCTTGAGTGTTGCCAATCTGCAGTTGAAAATCCACGCGACGGCGATCGCCAACCGCAAGCACAATACCCTTCTGCTCAGCGGCCTTGAAGTTTGAAGTTTCGGCCTGAACGTTGTAACGACCTATGTGAAGACTAGGCGCAACATATTGACCGACGTCGTTAGTCGTTGAGTAAGTAACGTTGCCGGTGTCTAAATTTGTGATGGTTACCTTGACGTTTTGCACCGCCGCACCTGAAGGATCCGTCACCGTTCCGACGATGGTCGCTTCTTGGCCAAACGCCAGCAGTGAACCGAACAGCAGTAGCGCGAATCCTAACGCATACCCGCGAATAGAGGACGTCATAGTCAAGCCTCCTAATGTTCTACTTTTTGAGGAGCGAAATCTCCGCGGGTTTTTGAAGCAATGTCACGCGGTTGTTCTTAGCTTCGGGCTGTTCTCGAACGCGACGCAGGAAGCCGTTTGTGTTCGCCCCACAACTCGCGGGAATTTAAACAGCTTTAACGATTATCCGTAAGGTGTATCACGGTGTCGTTTATCCGATATTCGAGTGGAGATCACGGTGTAGTCACGGTAGCTAAGTCACAGAAAATAGAAGTGTCGGGTGACATTGGGGTCAGTGCGAGAGCAACATATAGCACTACCTCCAGAAGAACGGATTCCGAGGTAACACGTTGTAGAAGAGGTGGTGAATACGGGAGACTAACTGAAGGCAATTGGAGCCATCCCGAGGGCTCAGGCACATTCGTTACGATATTTTGCTGCCAAGAGAGGGATACAGAAAACTGTCATTTCCCTTCATCAATGACTTCTATGGCTCGAACCTCCGCATAGTTCACCCTGGGCGAGAATGACAGGAGCAGCTTACCTTGACCGTTTGGATGGAGGCCGTGGAATTCGCGCACAATAGGCTTAAACGCTCCACCGGCCGCTTGAAAGATGTCGAAATTCTGAAGCAGCATAACCCCATTACAGGCCACATCGAAGATCCTGCAACCCACACCGTGACACGGAGCTGCTGGAATTAGCGGGTTGAAAAACGATTCCAGGAAGTGGAGCTTGACAGTATAGTTTCCCGGGGGAACGGGTATGGCATAGCTGAAATTCCCATGCCGCTCACCTGTATAAAGAGGAGGTATCTTCGGCCCCGTTTTAGGATTTTGGTAGAGCCACGTTCGGCCGCCAACAAAGTAATCGTCACCACTCCAGCGGTTGCCGTCAGCATCGACAAAATCAGATGGACGTGAAGTAATTCGAATCGGCCTCAGGCGTCCCGGAATACCTCTAGACAGTTCTATCGCATTCACAAACGGAGGTGCACCCCAGCCTGCAGCAAACTGCAGGTGTAATCTGCCATCTTGGGCTGGCCTGACGTCTTTAAAGGCGCGGACATCAACTGCAGCTGAGCCGGCGTCAGCAATCGGATCGAAGTCCGTCAACAAGGGCGTCCCATTCAGATTGATCTGGAAATGCCGATTGTTTTGAGCATCATCTTCTTTCTCCGTTTTAGTCTCGCGGAGTGGATCTGCGAAATACAGCCTTAGTTCGTACGTTCCTGATTCCACTGGGATGTCGTAGCGAAACTGCCGCTCCGTTTCGGGAACCATGATGTCTGTAGAAACGGCTTGCCGCATGGAGCTCAGAAAACCTTCATCTGCCACGGGTGGGAAGAAGCGTCGAGGCCCTGCCTCGATGGCACCTCCCTCGTAGTAACGATCGGCTTCCCAGCGGTGGCCCCAAACGTCCGTGTAGGGGGCGCCTGTGTGACCGGCCGCGATACGAACCTCGCCGGTTTCGTTGAATACTACTCCCGTTTTTCGTGTCGATGGCTGCGACTCTTGGGATCCTGGCGCTGTAATGGATTCGGCGAGAACTGATAATGATGGGGATTTAACAGCTTTCTTCTCAATCAACTGATGGCCGATCCATAGAAGCGCCAAACCGAGAAGTACAGCTAATGGTATTGCGAACCGTTTTAGACGGACGCTGTGGTCACCCGTCGGCGCAACAACGGGAATAGGCATCCCAGGTACTTCGGAGCGAGTCTCAAAAACCGGCAGATACCGACCCTTGGGGATGCTAATAACTACCGGCTCATATTTCCCCTCGTTGGTAAAGTGGTGCTCCAACTTCATCCGGAGAACGCGGGCCTGAGAGCGAACTATGTTGTCTTCGTTTGGATTGTAGCCGGGCAAGCGACCGTAGACGTGAATGCCGATCTGTTGTTCGGTAGCCTCCTCGGGCTTATTGTCCAGGGCGCAACGGCAGACATGCAGAAAAAAAGCGCGGAGTCGCGGTGATTTCTGAAAGGTGATGCTGGCAGCGACTCGTCGAACCAGTTCTTCTCGTTCTCCTGTCGTGTAGGCAAGGATGTCCGTAGGCGCCGAGATAGGCAGAACGACTGGGTTCATTCAGAAACAAAGTCTACAATTCGAGCGATTTGTAGTTCCGGTCAAGTAATCGTTAACCGGAAACTTGGGATGCAATGTTGGCAAGGATGAGAGTGCGTTGTCAAGACAAAAACAGCCGAGATTCTTAAGGTTTTGGAAAAAGGCGGGACGGCAGGAATTCGACCGTGGTCGGCCAAAGTCTGGCTCTTCAGCAAACGTGAACTCAAAACGCTGCTGCTATTGTGCTTCTGACATAATTCGCGCGATCTACTGTTTAGCGGCTCGCGAGGTTATGAGAGGTCCATTTTCATTTCTGCTGGTAAATCAGCGAGCAACGCCTTCGAACTTGAGTCGAAGCACGTAGGCATGTTTAGTTGGAGGCTGACCTGGTAACTGCACGTGCAGACCATCAGCACGCTGGTCGAATTGCAGTTTGTCATTACTGCCGAGTAGCGCGACGGATTGTACCCGTTCGCTTCCCACACTCGGTACGAGCGAGTGGATTACGGCCTCTCCATTCGTCGGCCAAGCGAGTCCTATGGCATAGAGCGTGTCGCCTTTTGTGGTGAAGCGGAAGTCTTCAGGTTTGTATTTTGCAGTATCGGTATCGTGAAAGGTTCCAGCAGCGACTTTCGTCGGGCCCTCGCCATAAATCCGCCACGGCCGAGTACCGTAGATCGCTTCACCATTGACGCTCAACCAGCTCCCCACATCCAGAAGAACTTTCTGCACTTCTTCGGGAATCGTGCCATCGGAGCGTGGTCCGATGTTCAGCAACAAATTACCGTTCTTGCTGACGATATCGATGAGTTGGTCAACGATGAACTCCGGCGATTTAAAGCTGTCATTACTGATATAGCCCCAAGACTTGTTACTAACTGAGGTGTCAGTCTGCCATGGCGAGGGTCGCAGGTCCCCGAGTTGGCCACGCTCGATGTCTAGGACTCCCGAATGCTCCTGCATCGCATAGTCCTTGTAGTTGATGACGCCAAGGTGATCACCGTATTTGATGGAGCTGTTGTAGTAGAAGGCCGCAAAACGAGTGAGATTCGCGCGGATGGACGGCTGCCCAATCCACCAGTCGAAGTAAACGATATCGGGATGATATTTCTCGACCAGTTCGGTTGATCGCGCAAGCCAATCATTTGCCCATGCTGTCGAGACGTAAGTGAAATCATTGTTGAGTGGAGTGCCCCAGGGATTCATTATCCAATTGTGAGCGGGGCCGTACAGCATGGCATATTGCGGATCATTAACATCAGAGGGAATCTTGCGTCCGGGCCCCAAAAAGAAATTGTGCTCAACTCGATGGGACGACACGCCAAAGTGCAACCCGGCTGCACGAACGGCTTTCGCGAGATCTCCGGTCGTGTCGCGATGTGGACCCATCTTAGCGACGGTCCAATCGCTTAGCCCGCTGTCATACATCGCAAATCCGTCGTGATGTTCGGCTACAGGAACAACGTACTTCGCCCCAGCCCTCTTGAATAGCTCAGCCCACGCCGCCGGATCGAAGTGCTCGGCCTTGAACATCGGAATGAAATCTTTGTAACCAAACTTGTCTTGTGGACCATAAGTTTCGACGTGGTGTTTGTATTCTGGAGAGTCTTTCACATACATCATTCGCGGATACCACTCACTGCCGAAAGCTGGGACTGAGTAAACACCCCAGTGAATGAAGATCCCGAACTTTGCATCGCGATACCAATCGGGAGCTTCGTATTTCTGAAGCGAGTCCCAGTCGGGCCGAAACGGTCCCTGGCGATCGATTTCGTCCACTTGCTTCAGGAGCGCCGCACGTTGCGCATCATAATTGCTGCTTGCCTTTTGCCAAATCTGGTCGATTTTTTCTGGATCTTCCGAGGCGGTAGGAGCCGTTGAGCTCTGCGAATGTACGAGAGGTGCTGCGCCCAGAATGATCACAATGCAGCTGAACTTTCGGATCGATGAAGGTAAAAGACTCATTTCAAATTCTCTCCCGGAGGTAATGAATCAAGAGTGCTGAGTTTGGCCCAGATAAAGCCATAGAGGGCTACGAACACAAAACAAATCAGGGGCGCCACGAAGCCGATGCGCATCGAATGCCGGTCAGCGATGTGGCCCATAAACGAGGGGACGATCGCTCCTCCGACAATTGACATCACGATCAGTGAGGACGCGAGCTTGGCGTGTTCGCCCAAGGCACGGATGGCTAGCGCAGAGATGGTAGGGAAACCGACCGACATAAAGAAAAACGTAGCGAACACCGCATATAGCCCAGCTTTGCCTCCGCCCATAGTCAGTACAAAAATGAGCCCAAAGCTTTTGCCGTCGGCTGAACGAAACAGGCCAGGTTTGCTGACCTCCTGATAGGCGAGAGTTGTGGGCTCCGCGATGTGGGTGTCCATCGTTTCTAATCTAGAGAAACCATAATTTTTGTGAAACGCGAGGGATTCTCGCTCCAAGATCTCAACGCCTGCGGAGCTTCATCGAGAGGAACAATTACGCTGACCGCTTGATCTACGGGAAATCTGCGCGCCTCGAGGAGTTTGATTACAGCCTGGAAATCCTCAGGCTGCGCATTTCGAGATCCGAGAATGTCCAATTCCTTTTGCACGAAAAGCCGAGTCTCATAGCTTACCGGTTCTTTCGCGTAGCCGATGTACACAACCCTTCCGGTAAACGCGACTTCTTCAACGGCAGAGCGAAATGTTGCTGGCGTACCGACCGCTTCAATTACAACATCCGGACCGTGCCCGTCAGTCAGTTTGGATAATTGATCGTGTAGTGATCCTTGCCGGCTGTTAATGATGTGAGCGGCGCCGGCAACGTGCGCAAGTTGCAGTTTCGCATCATCAACATCAACACCGATGGTCTTTGCGCCGCGGGAGCTTGACGCCGCGACCGCACCGAGCCCCACTCCACCACACCCGAAGATTGCGACGGTGTCACTTGCAGTGACACGCCCGCGTGCGATCGCGTGGAATCCCACTGTCAGCGGCTCGACCAGACACAACTCCTTGATTGTGAGCTTCGCTGGATACAACTTTTCGCGTGGCATGGCGATGAATTCTCTCAGGGCGCCGTCTCGTTGTACGCCGAGGGTTTCGTTGAATTGACAAGCGTTTGGACGTCCGCGATGACACGAGGCACATCTACCACAGCTTGTGTAAGGATTCAGAGCGACATTCGTACCCGCGCCAATTTCATCATTACCTTGCACGACTGTCGCAGAGACTTCATGTCCTAGAATCCGGGGATATGAGACCAACGGGTTCAGCCCACGAAACGAATTCAAGTCGCTGCCGCAGAACCCTACCATTCGAACTCTTAGTAATATCTTTCGGTCCGAGGTAGGTGAGTCAGCAATCGTCTGGACAGAAACTTGCGCGGGATTTTGAAGTACAAGAGCCTTCAAGGTTCAACCATTTCTCCCTCATCAAGCGGCTTATCGAACTCACTAAGACAAACCGGCGAAAGAGGCGAGCCTTCTTGTTAAGAAAACAGCCTTCCGCAAGGTATTCGGTACAGTTACCGATGTCAAGGATTTGATGGATCGGTGCTTCAAAGCCGAAAAACCCTTTGTTAGCTGGTTCTGGCTTATGGGGATAATGGCGATAAAGTCATCGGTTAAATCTCGTTGCATCAGTCTGTATACTACGTGAACTATGAGTATACGGATGAAGGATATCGCTAGGGACCTTGGGGTTTCGGTGATCACGATTTCAAAGGTCCTGCGCAACCATCCAGATATTGGGGATGAGACTCGCGAACGCGTCCTCGCACGTATTAAAGAACTCGATTATCGACCGAACTTGGCGGCGCGAAGCTTGGTTACAGGGCGTACTTATCTGGTCGGACTCGTGGTTCCTGATCTGCTCCATCCTTTCTTTGCAGAGATCGCGAAGTCCCTGTCGGAAGTCTTAAGGAATAGCGGCTACTACCTGATTGTCTCTTCTTCAGACGAAGATCCCGAGCTAGAAGAACAGGAAATTAACCATTTGCTGGCACGCCGGCTCGATACGCTGATTATCGCCTCATGTCGTTCTACGGTTGACGTGCTCTTCCGGATTGAAAAACAAAGCACCCCGTATGTTTTGATTGATCGCAACTTTCCCGGCTTGCCAGCCAATTTTGTAGGTGTAGATGATGAAGAGGTCGGCAGGATTGCCACTCAGCACCTGATCGATATCGGGTGCAAAAGGATTGCGCATATCCGGGGACCCGAAACCAGTCCTGGTATCCGGCGTCTTGAAGGCTATAAACGCGCGCTAGCGCAAAAAGGTTTAAGACCAGCTGATGACTACATCATCTCCGAACCGAAAGGAGATGTGGAGACAAGGCAGCGCGGAAGGGACGCGATGCATGAGCTGCTAAGACTAAAACCAAGACCCGACGGAGTATTCTGTTTCAACGATCCTCTTGCTATGGGCGCGATGAATCATGCATTGGACGAGGGATTACGGATACCAGAGGACATCGCAATTATCGGCTGCGGAAATCTGCATTACGACGACTCACTGCGCGTTCCACTTTCCAGCATCGATCAACATAGCCGACGTATCGGCGAAGAAGCTGCCCGTATCACCCTGAGAATCCTGAATTCGAAAACGCCGCCGAAGCCTGAAAGGGTTGTGTTGCAGCCTGAACTAATCGTTCGGGGATCAACCCTACGCCGTTTATCGAAAGGCGGACGCGCTCTCTTAGCTTAAGTGGGACAAGTACAGCTTCAGCTTCTGGCTAAAAGCTAGAGGCCTGCTCTGAGCGATGGGAGAGGGAGTCAAACGGGTGAGGTTTTACTTTGTCTCAAACAGAAAATCAAGAAGCCCCACCCTCCCGCAAAGAACGCGGGAAGAATGGGGCAACCATTTGAGTTTTAGACCAACGCCCGGCGACGAAAGACCAAGGACGGTTTCTTCCTACTTCGTCCTTCCGCCCTCCGTCTTCAGCTTCTCACTGGCCGCCGCCTGCGCCGCTGCCAACCGCGCCGTGAGCACGCGAAATGGCGAACATGAAACGTAGTTCAGTCCCGCCTGATAGCAGAACTCAACCGATGACGGCTCTCCGCCATGTTCGCCGCAGATGCCGACCTTCAGGTTCGAACGCGTCTTCCGTCCCCGCTCTGTCGCCATCTTCACCAATTGGCCGACGCCTTCGCGGTCGAGAACGGCGAACGGGTCCTGTTTCAGAATGCCTTCCGCAAGATACGTCGGCAGCACCTTATTAATATCGTCACGCGAGAAGCCGAACGTGGTCTGCGTCAGGTCGTTGGTTCCGAACGAGAAGAACTGAGCTTCCTTTGCAATTTCATCTGCAACCAATGCCGCCCGCGGCAGCTCAATCATCGTACCGACGAGATACTCGACCTTTTGTCCCTTTTCCTCGAATACTTCCTTCGCCACTCGATGCACAATCGCCGCCTGGTTCGCCATTTCCTTCAGCGTCGCCGTCAGCGGAATCATGACCTCGGGATAAACCTTCACGCCGTCTTTCGCCACTGCGACGGCAGCCTCAAAAATCGCGCGCGCCTGCATCTCGGTAATCTCGGGATACGTGATTCCCAACCGGCATCCACGATGGCCCAGCATCGGATTGAACTCATGCAGTTCCTCGACACGACGAAGAAGATTCCGAAGCTCTTTGAGTTTCGGAGTTTTCGGCTTCGTCGCTTCCAGCACTGCGATCTCGACCATCAAATCTTCACGCCGCGGAAGGAATTCATGCAGCGGAGGGTCCAGCGTACGGATCGTGACGGCGAATCCGTCCATCGCCTTGAACACGCCGGCGAAGTCCGAGCGCTGCATCGGGAGTAGCTTCTTCAGCGCCGCGCGACGGTCTTTTTCGTTGTTTGCCAGAATCATCGCCCGCATGTGCGGGATTCGATCTTCGGCGAAGAACATGTGTTCAGTGCGGCACAATCCAATTCCTTCCGCACCGAACGCGCGCGCCTGAATTGCGTCGCGGGGAATATCAGCATTCGCCCGGACCTTCATCGTGCGAAACGGCTCCGCCCAGCTCATGAATTTCAGTAACTCGGGATCGTCGGCCTTCGGCGGAATTGAATTAAGCTTGCCTTTGATGACGCGGCCGGTGGTGCCGTCCAGCGAAATCCAATCACCTTCTTTGAATGTTTTCCCCTTCACGTGCATTTCGCGCTTCTTTTCGTCCACGTGAATGTCGCCCGCGCCGGCGACGCAGCACTTGCCCATGCCGCGAGTGACAACGGCGGCGTGGCTGGTCATGCCGCCGCGCGAAGTGAGAATTCCGGCTGCCACTTCCATGCCGTGAATGTCTTCCGGCGTGGTTTCTGCGCGAACCAGGATGACTGGATTCTTCTTCGCGCCATGTCCAGCTTTCTTCACCGCGTCATCGGCGGTAAAAACGATTTGTCCCACCGCGGCCCCGGGGGAAGCCGGAAGGCCGGTTGCAAGCACTTCAACCTTGACGTTCTTTTCGTCCAGTCGCGGTACCAGGAAGTCGTAAAGCTGGTTCGGTTCAACACGGAAGATAGCTTCTTCTTTCGTGATCAACCCCTCGTCTACCATCTGCAATGCGACACGTACAGCCGCAATTCCCGTGCGTTTGCCGTTGCGAGTCTGCAGCATGTAGAGCTTGCCGTCCTGGATAGTGAACTCGAAGTCCTGCATGTCGCGATAATGCTTTTCGAGCCGCGTCGTGATCTCATGCAGCTGGCGGTAAACATCGGGCATGATTTTCTCGAGCTCGGAAATGTGGACCGGCGTGCGGATACCGGCGACCACGTCTTCGCCCTGCGCGTTCATCAGGAACTCGCCGTAGAACTCTTTCGTTCCGATCGCAGGATTCCGTGTGAAACCAACGCCCGTGCCGCTGGTGTCGCCAAGATTGCCGAACACCATAGCTTGGACGTTCACAGCGGTGCCGAGCATATCGTCAATGTTGTTGATGCGACGGTAGTGTTTCGCCCGCTCATTCAGCCACGAGCGAAACACGGCATCCCGCGCCATTACCAACTGCTCGTGCGGGTCCTGTGGGAAGTCGCGCTTCGCATGCTTTTTTACGACCTTCTTATACTCCGCAATCACTTCCTTCAACGCCTTTGCATCGAGGTCCGTGTCAAGCTTGGCTTTTTTCTGCTTCTTCTTCGCATCGAACACTTCATCAAAGGCGTGCTTCTCGATGTCGAGCACCACGTTGCCGAACATCTGAATCAATCGCCGATAAGAGTCATACGCAAATCTCGGATTGCCCGCGCGCTTGGCCAGCGACTCCACGCTTTCATCGTTAAGCCCGAGGTTCAGAATCGTGTCCATCATCCCCGGCATGGAAAACTTCGCGCCCGACCGCACGCTGACGAGCAGGGGATTGTCGCCCTTGCCGAGCTTTTGCCCCTGCAAGGTCTCCAGGCGCCGCAAAGCCTCCTCCATCTGTCGATCCACTTCCTCCGACACGCCACCATTCCGCATGTACTCGCGACAAGCCTCGGTCTGGATCGTGAATCCCGGGGGGACAGGCAGTCCCGCATTCGTCATCTCGGCCAGCCCCGCGCCCTTTCCGCCGAGCTCATCCTTCATCTTGCCGTTGCCATCGGCCTTTCCGCCGCCAAACGAATAAACGTATTTCGTCGCGCTTTTCGGTGAGCTCTTCACGCTCTCACGAACTTCGGTTTCTGGAAGTGTGGTTGTCGCCATATCAGTGCTTGTCCTTTTCTAAGGCTGGATTGTTAGTTTCCAATTTGTGTCATTCCGAACAGCTTTAGCTGTGAGGAATCTGCAAGTAGAGAATCGTCAAAAACGGAACTGAACTACTCTGTGGCTGTTCTCCGTGAAACCCTGTGTACTCTGTGGTTGGCTTCAAAGAGCGTAACCACAGAGAACACAGGGGCTCACAGGGGAAATCCACAGCGGAACAAAGTTGCAGAATTACGCCTTGCCTTCGATCACAATTTCCGAAAAATCGGCAATCGTCGAGAATTCCCGCAACAACGTCTCAAGCAGCGCCAGCCGATTGGCGCGCAGTCCCTCGTCCTCTACCATCACCATTACTTTATCGAAAAATGCGTCTACTGCGGGGCGAATCCGTGAAATTTCCGCCAGTGAGCCGGAATAATCGCGTGCCTGCTTTAGTCCATCGACTTTTCGGGCGATCTCGGGAATCATTCTTCCTAAATTCCTCTCCGGCTCCTCCCGAAACGCACTCTCCTGGACTGCTGATCCAACACGCTTTCCGGTCTCCGCCGCCTGGCGCAAAATATTTTTGATCCGCTTGAACGCCACCGAAATCGAGTCGAAGTCCGCCGACCCGCGCACTTGCGCGACCGCCTCCGCCCGAGCCACCACGTCAACCACATCATCCGAACCGGCCGCCAGCACGGCATTAACGACGTCGTACTTGTATCCAAGCTGATCCCGCAAATAGAACTCCAGCCTCTCGCGGAAGAACCCCCGAATGGCATCCTGATTATTATTAGAGTTCTTCGCAAATTTCTGTTCCGCCTCACTCCCGCGATACGTCCCGCGGGCCACCTCAAACAGGTCCTCCAGCCTCACCGGTAGCTTGTGTTCGGCAATCGTCTTAACAATCCCATTCGCCTGCCGCCGTAGTGCAAACGGGTCCTTCGATCCCGTCGGCTGCAACCCAAGTGCAAACATTCCCGCGATCGTGTCAGCTTTATCGGCGATCGAGAGCACCGCGCCTTCCACCCGCAGGGGGACCGAGTCCTCCGCCGACTCCGGCTTGTATTGGTCGTAGATTGTCTGCGCGATCGCCTGCCGCGTCTCATTCGGCATTCCGCGGTCCAGCTCCTGCACCCGCGCGTAAAGTCCGCCCACGATCCCCTGCAGCTCCGTAAATTCCTTAACCAATTCCGTCGTTAAATCTGTTTTCGCCAGACATGCGGCCTTGTGCACCACTCCCGGCCGCACCTGGACTCCGCCTTGCCGGATCGTCTCGCAAATCCAGCTGCACAGCCGCTGCACCCGCATGGTCTTTTCGTAGTAGCTGCCGAGGTCTTTCTGGAACGTAACATTCTTCAGCCACGACAGCCGCTCACGTAACGGATGTTTCTGGTCCGTCTCCCAGAAAAATCTCGCATCATTAAACCGCGCCCGCAGCACGCGTTCATTCCCGTGCCGAATCACTCCCTGCGGGTCGCCCTCCGTATTCAGCACCGCCAGAAAGCTCGGCAGCAACTTTCCTTTCGCATCCTCGATAGCGAAATACTTCTGGTGATCGCGCATCACCGTGACCAGCACCTCTTCCGGCAGCTTCAAGTATTCGCGATCAAAGCTCCCAAGAATCACCGACGGCCACTCCGTCAGATTCACCACGGTTTCTAAGAGCGCCTTGTCCTCACGCCACCGCGCGCCGTGAATAGTCCGCGTCGCCGCATCCATCGCCTTCCGAATTTGTGCCTCGCGCTCGGCTCGTCCCAGTACTTTTGCGGATCGCAGCGCTTCCACATACGCCGCACCCGCCCGCGGAATCGCAAGATCTCCGCCCGACAGAATCCGGTGCCCTCGCGAATTCCTTCCCGCGCGAATCCCATCAAACTCCAGCGGCACGACCTGATCATCGATCATCGCCACCATCCACCGCACCGGACGCACAAACCGCTCGGCCGGCTTCCCCCAATACATATTCTTCGGCCAATAAATTGAGGCAATCTCTCGCGGCAGTAACTCTGCCAGAATCTCCGCCGCGCTTCGTCCCTTTTTCGTGATCTTCGCCGAAAGATACTCGCCCTTGGCCGTGGTTACGCGCTCCAGCTGCGAAACATCGACGCCAGCCTTCTTTGCAAACGCCTGCGCCGCCGGCCCCGGCTGTCCATCTTTGAACGCAACGCTCACCGCCGGCCCATTGATCTGCTCCGTCACATCCGGCTGCGCGGCGGGAATTCCGCTCGCCTGCACCGCCAGCCGCCGCGGCGTTTCTAGGCTCGAAACCTCCCGCGCCGCCAATCGCTCTCGCTCCAGCAGCTTCCACAAGCGTTCGCGCAGCTCCAGCGCTGCCGAATCGATCATGCGCGCAGGAATCTCCTCAGTCCCGATCTCTAACAGGAAATCAGCCATATAAGTAAGCTTCTATTTTCTCAAATCTCGTGTGGGTCGGACATTCTTGTCCGACAAGAACGAGTAAACCCACCGAGATCGCCCATCCTTGTGCTCCCGATTTTGGAGCGACAGAGCCTGCCCTGAGCGAAGGTCGAAAGGGTGGGGGACTTTAACTTTCCGAGAGCAAGACCGTCGCTTCTCCCCGGATGATTCAACCGTGCAGCCTCCTACCTTGAAACTTTAACCGAGCTTCGATTTTGCATCACCAGAGTCCCCGACGAGCAAGCGCCACCTTCTTACTCATTGCATCTTCGATCGATTACAGCAATCACCCGATTTCTCCCAGTGCACACCCTCTGTTTAAACTGACACTGCCGCAAGACAACGCCGCTGGTTATCTCTAAACAATGGTCTGCTGTCTGCTCTAGAACTTCAAAACCACCCCGCTTGCCGATCACTCCGAGGCACATGCATGAAAATCCCGTTGCTTATGGTTGCGATCGTTTCTTTGGCATCTATTTCCTTTGCTCAGCGGAGCCGTCGGGAAACCAACCTGGATTCGCTTCTGCTCAGTTCCCTCGCGCCTTCACTTACCGATAACTTACTCATCCATAAGCGAGTGGCTGAAGTGAGCTTGGTCCTGAGTGTCACCGATCAGAAAGGCCGCTTTGTTCGCGGCCTGAGTTCAAGCGATTTTGCCATCTTCGATAACGCCAAACCTCAGACCACCATTACGTTCTTCCAAAGCGAAACCGACCTGCCTCTCGATGTAGTTCTCGTGCTCGATACAAGCGCTTCCATGGGCGAACGCTTCGAAGCCGAGCAAGCCACCATTGCAGAATTTGTACACAATGTGGTGCGATTTGAGGATTCGGTAAAACTCCTCGCCTTTAATACCAGCATTCGCGCGGCTACTTCTATTCACTATAACTGGCGCCACGTCGCGGGTCAGGTAAAGAAGCTCAAGCCGGTTGGCGATACCGCCTTATTCGATGCCGTCTCAACCGCGGCGCTGCAGCTTCAGCAAAACGACAGGCCCGCGCGGCGAGTCATCATCTTGATCAGCGACGGGGAAGAGAACAGCAGCCATACAACGCTCCAGGATGCCGTGGCTCTACTGCTGAAAACTGAAGCGGTAGTGTATGCGGTGAATGCAGGAGACGATGAGGATTCCCTGGCCGGCAGGCAAGGCGCGTCCAATCTAAGAGCGTTAGCCGATGCGACCGGGGGCACCTACTTGCAATCTACTGAATCCGGCGACATCCACTCGGCGTTCAGCAAAATCCGAAAAGAATTGCGCAGCCAATATGCGCTTGCGTACAAGCCAACTGCCTTTGCGGCACAATCCTTTCATGATTTGAAGGTTATTGCCCATAACTTACGCGTACGCTGCCGTACCGGCTATTACGCAAAGTGACCACTGCTCCTGTGAGTCGGGCACTGGTGTCCGACTCCGGGGTGCGCCGGGTGCCCCACCCTTGTCTCCGTGTTTTTGTGCAGAGACAGGGTGGGGACGTTGACGTTCGGAGAATAAGTTAAGACCCCAGCGTGCCCCACTTCTCCCATGATTTTGGGAGAAGTGGGAACGACCCACTCCTTGCGCCAATCCTCGAAATGAAAAATAATTGTCGGCTGCTTGCGGCGCCTCTCTGTTAGCCGCCTCGCGGCAGGAGGCCTTATTGAAATCACTCGCGGGTTCCGGGTGCCCCATCCTTCTTGCGCCGGGTGCCCCACCCTTGTCGCGTTCTTGCCGACAGGGTGGGGATTTTGAATCTTTCAAAAGCAAGACGTTCTTTCCCGTAGGTGCCCCACTTCTCGCCGGCTTTGCGAGAAGTACGACAATCCTACTCACGCTGTTCGTAGTTACCTCTCACCTTCTCCTCGCCCAAGCCCATCCCCTCGAAGCCGCCGACATCTTCATTCAACACGACGTCCCGATGAAAACCCGCGACGGGGTTACCCTCTACGCCGACATCTACCGTCCCAAGTCCGACGACAAATTTCCCGTCATCCTCATGCGCACACCCTACGACAAAAGCGTGAATTGGGCCGTCGCTCCCGCTTTCAAGATGGTTTCTCGCGGCTACGTTGTCATCATTCAGGACGTTCGCGGCCGCTACACCTCCGAGGGCGAATGGTACCCCTTCCGCCACGAACAAGCGGATGGATACGACGCCGTGGAATGGGCCGCTGCGCTGCCTTACTCCAACGGCAAAGTCGGCATGATGGGAGCCTCTTACGTCGGCGCAACCCAAATGCTCGCCGCGATCGCTCAGCCTCCGCATCTTGCCGGCATCGCTCCCAGCGTTACAGCCAGCAACTATCACGACGGCTGGACTTACCAAAGCGGCGCTTTCGAACAGTGGTTCGATCAAAACTGGACCACGCAACTCGCCGAAAATACTTTCGTCCGCCTTACCGAACAGAACATGGATGCCCGCGTCGGCGCGCCCACGCTGCCTCTCGCCGACTATCCTGTATTCAACTTCGGACAACTCCCCTCGAACGCCCAACTCACTTCCGCCATCGCGCCCTACTACGGCGACTGGCTCTCACATCCTGACTACGACGATTACTGGAAACAGTGGTCCATCGAAGAAAATTTCTCCAAGATCACTGTCCCCATGCTCCAGGTCGGCGGTTGGTACGACATTTTCGCCGCCGGAACTCTGCGCAATTACATGGGCGCGAAAGCCCACGGCGCCACCGAGGCCGCGCGCACGCAGCAGCACCTGCTCATGCAGATTGGCGGCCACGCCGGCTTCGGCCGCCGCATCGGCGATGTTGACTTCGGCCCGCACGCCCTCGAGAACGGCTACACTGACGTCATCCTCGATTGGTACGACTATCTCTTCAAGGGAATTCACAACCAGTACGCAACCGACAAGCCTGTCAAGCTCTTCGTGATGGGCGCCAACGAATATCGCCAGGAGGACGACTGGCCGCCGCCGCAGGCCCAGTACACAAAATATTTTCTGCACTCCGGCGGCAAGGCGAACTCACTTCGCAGCGACGGCTCGCTCTCCACCACTGCGCCGAAATCCGAACCTGCGGACACTTACGTCTACAATCCCGCCAACCCAACTCCCACCTTCGGCGGTCCGCTCTGTTGCGATGAGAAACACATGGAGCCCGGCCCGCGCGACCAGCGCTCCGTCGAGAACCGCGACGACGTCCTTATCTATTCAACCGGCGCTCTCACGCGCGACGTCGAAGTTACCGGCCCGGTCACGGCGACTCTTTTCGTGAAGTCCTCCGCCGTCGATACCGACTTCACCGCCAAACTCGTCGACGTCTCGCCCGACGGCTTCGCCATGGACCTGACCGAAGGCATCCTGCGCATGCGCTATCGCGAGTCGCAGGAACACGCCACACTCATGAACCCCGGCCAGATTTATCAGATCACGGTCGATCTCTGGGCCACGAGCAACGTCTTCCTCCGCGGACACTCTTTGCGTCTCGAGATTTCCAGCAGTAACTTCCCCCGCTTCGACCGCAACCTCAACACGGGGGAAGAAATCAAGTCTGCCCGCACCTTCGTTTCAGCAACAAACACAATTCTCCACGACCCGCAGCATCCCTCGGCTCTGGTATTGCCAATCATGCCGCCGAAGCCACAATGACCTTCGTCAGAAACCATCGTTTGACGGTGCCCTACTTCTCCTCGGTTTTGGGAGAAGTGGGCGAGAGTCTTCGGACTACGCCCAATTTCAATGCCTGGATGACTACAGATGGGTTTGCCTTCTCCGGTTCGCTGATCAAGAGGACAAACACCAAGTGAGGGCTACCTTTGCTGAAACGCTTCCGCCCGGCTCAACGTGAGCACAGCCGTCTGTGCCAGACGCTCTACTACTGCAAGATCCCCATTGTCAAAGGCGTACGCTCCAGAAGAGAAGACTTCCAGAAGTCCGACGACTTCCCGCTCGTAGAGAATGGGTGCCGCCAGGATCGATCGAATATCCAGCTGCCGGCATGCTTCGGCATCAACCCGCGGATCGTCCTGCGCATCATCGCACCGCAGCGGTTTCCCCCTGCGAATGCACTCGCCCGTAAACCCGGTGTGAAAATCGACCGGAGCGCCCAACGGCGGCGCATTCATACCCGCCACCGCGCGACAGATCATACCATTCTGATGCATTAGCGCCAGGGCAGCGCCAGTGCCCCTGGTGATGGAACACGCACGGGCCGCAATTAGATTCAGCGCTGCATCGAGGTCGCCGCCAAGAGACTTGAACTCGTATTGCACTGTCGTCGAGGGAGTCCCAGCAGGGATGCTGGTTTCAGTTTCCAGGCTCAAGGCCACCAACGTTCCATTTCCGCTCGCCGAAGCCCCGCGCGCAGCCGCTTGCTCGCGCACCACCCACCGCGGCGCCTTCCAGCTGGGCGCCGATGCATTCTGGTCGAGCCAGTCTCGCAGCCGTGCCCGCGCTTCTTCGGGCAGATCGGAAAACTTCACCCCCGCACGCCCCAGTGCATCGGCCCATGCCACATATCCCGTCGTCTCCAGATACACCGCAGGCTCTCCTAATGAAATATGTAGCGGCACTCGGCTCTGCACTTCGAGCAGTGCGAGCGTCTGCATAGACATGCCTTCCTCGCTCAGGTCGAGGATCATGCCGCCAGTCACACCATCGAAACTGGCGAATGCGGGCGTATTGACTTTCTGCCGGAGCGAGCTGCGCCTTTCAACTGCGAAGTTATTCACAGCAGATATTTCTGCTTTCGGATTAGTTAGCGGTTGACTGGTCAATAGCGGCTGCCACAATCATGAGTGGAACGCCTGAAGTTGAGAAGTACACGAGCGGGTACATACCTTCACTGCCCGTGTGGGTCGGACATTCCTGTCCGACGCTCTGGATCCCGTCCTGTGGCGATCCCTGAACATCGTGGGTACCTTTGTCCCTTCGTCTTCAGTTAGCCCGGCTCTTGACCGCATGATGCCCGACTCCAAGCTCGCTTTTGGCTTGATGCTGAAGTGCAAAAAAAAGCGGCCCTTGTTCTCCACAGGAGCCGCATCAGGGGAGAGAGAATTACAACGATCGCAGGAAATTCAGCAAGTCCTGAACCTGCGATGGGTTGAGCTGCCTGAAATTGTTAATCACTGCATTCGCTTCAGAACCGCACTTCCCCTGGCTCAGGCGTGTGAAGTGCTGGCCCCGGCAGTCGTTGCCCGAGCCGGCATGCGCAAGAATCGCCTGCATTAGGTCAGAGGTTCGTCCGTCATGCAGGAAAAATAGACGCTGTCCCACACCCCAAAGAGGAGCTGTGCGGAACTCATCCGGTCCGGCTACGCCCTGTACGATTCCGTCTGCCAAATTCGGCCCCATGTGGTGGAGCGCGAAATCAGAGTACGGATGGTACGTCTGTGGAGTTGGTCCAGTGTAGATTGACGTAGCACTCGTAAGTGTCGGCGAATGGCAGAGGGCACAGCCGACGGCACTGAACAACTGAGCGCCATGCTGGGTGGAAGTTGTGCTTGCCGCGGGACTCGGAGGAGCTAACAGGCGCGACAAGGCCGCGAAGTTTATGATGTCCCCCGACATCTCAGACGCAGTACCGTTTGGGGTGCCGAAGTTCGGACTGTCGCTGTTCGGGTTGGTGGTGTTGCTTGCGTCTTCCGGTCCGGGGTTTAAAACGCACCCTGGAGCGGCGACACGCTCATTCGGGAAGAGCTCGTTCGAAGCGCCCATCTCCACGTTGTAGGCTTCACCCGCAAACATGAGCAGCGACTTGTTCTGCGCTTTCCATCCAAAACGTGCGATGGTGCCGTCATTGCCGCTCACATTGAAAGTTCCGCCAATTCGCATAGCCGATCGTGGACCTGCCGTGCTGGCGAGGTTCTGCCGCAAGACGGCATCAGGAGTGTTCTCAACCAATCCCAAACCGAATGTCGGCGTCGGAATGCGGAAGGTCACGTTATGTGCTGATAGTTGTTGTTGAAATGGAGGTTGGGCGAGCGTGCATCCCGGCGCATCGCTGCGCCCGGCTATCGTGTATAAGCCGTGCACTCCGCCATCGAGCGATCCATCGGAATTGAAGATGAATCGCGCTTCGCGCACTGGACCATCACTCCTGATGAAACTAGGTACCGTGTTGCTGGCTCCATCCAGGTTTGCGAGGGCAACTTGCGGGTTTGGCACTGGGTTCTGTGGGCTGTTAGGCCCTGGGCTACTCCCGCCGATTGCCGGTTGCGAATGGCACATCGCACAACTATTCCCATTGAAGGTTGGTCCCAGGCCGCTACCTTTCTCGATTGTTCCGGAAACCGAGTCGACTGTCTGGAAGCGGGCAAGAGCTTGATTGAAGAAGTTAAGTTGATCGGCGTTTAACGTTGAGTAAGTCCCGCCTGCTCCAGCCGGTCCCGGCCGTGGCCCAGGGTCATGCTGCGCCTGCGCAACTGAGACCATGAACAACGCGACGCATAGAGACACACTTATTGCATTCGAATTTTTCATTCGTAACTCCCCGCCGGCTACGGACACACTTCAGCCGGACATCTTTTTCATGACGACAAAGGCGCGTGCTGCAGGCTTGCAGTTCGTGCGAGCGCCAGGGTTTCCGGTCTGGTGCCCCTTTAAGGTGCCTCGGGCCTAAGGCCCGAAGTCGGATTTACACGTTAGCGCGTGACGTGTTTCGCGAAGTGTCGTGGAACTCTGGTGGGGACTATAGGCGTGAACACTGATGCGGTCAAGACATAATTAGTACTACTCAGAGGTGCATGGCTGTGGAAGTTGTACAAACAAGCACATGAACTTTTTCCGAACCTGTTTATGGAAAAATCAATGTTACAGACGGCGTTGCCCTACCCTTCTCGCTCTTCAGTTTGAGCGAAGGGTGGGAGCGCATTGGATTTGCATGCCGCGTCTTCGGACAAGGGTATCGACACGGTCGCCTGATTCGAAAACTTGCTCAGCAGGCTGGCCCACCTTTTGGGTTCTTTAGTTAATTGACGGCTGAGAGGTATGCCATCTTTTGATCAGAATCTTTGTTCCATTTTCGCATTTTCGTAACAAAACAAAATTTTATCTCAACATACAGTGGGATCGTGCTAGATGTTCGAGCGATTCGTTGCTTTTCGATGATTTGCATCATCCAGGAGAGGTTGAAATGCGCTTCACGGCTATTTTCTTCGCGCTTGCGATGGCACTTCACGCGCTGGCGCAGACCGTCGACACGCCCCATAACCATTCCATTGAATCGGGAGGAGCGGCAGTGGGGAACGTTATTGACGGTAGTGTTGAACCCGACAAGATTCGCGATGTTGACGCGTACCGGCTCTTCTTGGTCACAGTTGCTGCGCCCGCCACGCCCACCGAGCAGGAGCACGCGCAACAGCTAGCTCTCCTTAAGCCGGTTGGTTTAGAGAGCCCGGATCTTGATGCGACGATAAAGGCCCTTGCCTCGTTCAAAGCACAGTATGACGACCTAATTCGGAAGTACAACGATTCCGCACTGATTGCAGATGTACACGGGACGGAGCCAGATATCAAGAGTTTCCTCTCGAAGCGAGACTCCCTAGTGGAGTCTACGCGAAGTGAACTGCAAGCTGCCCTAACTCCCGTGGGTATGTCGACCTTGGACAAATATGTTAAAGACGAGAAGAAGAACATGAAAATCGCAGTGGAGGATGAGGAATGAATATTGAACCGAAATTGCCACTGGGCTGCCTTATCGTTGTGTGCTGCCTTACGATGTTTCCTCGCTATTCCTTCGCGCAAGGATGCGCCGTAACGTTGGACAAGCATTTCAGCACATATCGGACAATGAGCATTGTTGACAATACGATTTCACAAACAGTCCGAATCGAAGGATACGCTACTATTAGTCCAGGGCCCGGTTGCCCTATGGAACAACGCTGTACATACCCCCAAGGTCTACAACAAGCTTGGCTCGGCCGGTGGATTGTATTCAGGAACCCCAAGCTGCGCGAGTTGCTATTATTCCTTTTCAAACACTCAGCAGATCGTCGGCGTTCCGGGTGTAGTTTATGTGACGGGCACTGATTCTGAAATGTGGTGTAATTTGATGAACGGCGCATTTTATGATGGGGGCGTCTCTAACGGTAAGGTGATTTACTCTTATTGGGTCAAATTGCTTTCAGAATTATCCAAACACGAATACTCCTATGCTGACAGGGAGTTGGGGTGATCCCAACAACCTCCTTTCATGTGGCTTAAGCGATATTGGACCCACAAATATGACGCCGGGAGGAGTTTGTAAACTCAAACAAGGGACGGTCAAGAACTGTTATTCAGTGACAGTTAACGGCAACTGCTCGACAAGCTGCCCGGGAACCTTCAGGAAAGTAGATTCACAGTGCACTGCGTTTCTCGATCAATTTCCAGTAGTGACAACCACCGTTGCAGGTTCCTGCCCTCCATGATTATTTGCCGTATTAGTCGTCATTCTCAATTGTTGAGTTATCGCCCAATTCGACCGCCGCACACCTATCGGTATTTTGCGCATCTATGCCAGTGCCTCACCATGGCGAGCCGCAGATTCGCCCGAAGCAGATGTCTGTTCGTGATTCCTGTCGTGTGCGTTCTCAGCGCAGCGCAGACTCTATCGAGACCCGCCGTAATAAAGATGTACGAAGCTAGTGTCGATCTTAGACCGAGCGGCGTCACGATACACAAGTGTGCTGTTGTTCTACCAGAAGGACTACTACATGTGGAAATAAGAAGACAGCAATTGCCGCAGCGGAGAGCAGTCCGTTCCGTCTACGAATATTCACTATCTAAGAGACAGCTTGAGGCACTGAAGACCGTTCTCATTGACGAAAAACTAAGCAACTCGCCTCCCTTTGAAAAACCGACAAGGCCCTTTGCAGTTCCCTATTTTCGAGGTTTTTACGCCACAATCAGTAGGGAGCAGGGAAAGCAAAGCGTCGGATATTTTTCATCAAACTCAGAATTTGAGGCGTCTCCGGCTTGGACATACTCTGCAAGCCGAGACGTCATACAGAGATGGAAAAAGTCCCAAACGACGCTTGTACCCCTGGTCACCTGGCTGCACGAAGCGATTTCGATGCCACTGCCGAAATCTACAAAAGGATCTCATGCGTGCGGTACTGATCCCTTCTAGAATTAATTAAAGGTAAGAAGCAGTAAGCCGCCACCGCTGCTTTTCTCGTTAATCGGCCAATATCAATTCGCAACGATACCTCCCGACGATACCTCGCAAAGAAGGGTGCTCTGGTGCTCTCGACCTCTCATCGCCACAGCTTACCTTCCGCGAAGGCTGGCCGGCTGGCCCACCTTTTGGGTCTTTAGTTAATTGACGGCTGCCCCACTTTTCCCGGGTTTCGAAGGGTGGGAAAGTAAAGATGAGCCCCCTTGCTTGTCTTTTCAGAGTGACAAAGACCGCCAGCCATACTATCTTGTTTGCTCTCAGGCTTTCACGGTATCAGCACAGTGGCCTGATTCGAGAACTTACTCAGCAGGCCTGACTTGTTCTTGGCTTTGACCGCGTAGTAGTAAGTTGTGCCTGAATTCACGCTCTGGTCCGTGTACGAAAGACTGACAACACTCGCCAACAGCCCGTAATATCCGCCGGAGACCGTCGAGCGATAAACCTCATAGCTCGTGACTCCGCTGCTATCGCTGGCGTTCCAATTCAATTTAACTGAGTGGCTGGCTGTCGTCTTCTTTGCCGTCGTACAGGTGTAATCAAGACTTTGAAGCCAGTTTTTGCTCGAGTCTCCTGCAACAATCTTGAAGTGATAAGTTGTGCCCGGATTCAGGCCAGAAATGGTTTCTGTTTTGTTGCGAAAGTATTGGGCGCTGTCAGCGTTGCGCTTCGGGTATGATCCCGCGGCCGTCCCATACACAATATGAGCAATGGTTGGCACCGCCGTTGTCCAGCTGATTGCACAACTATTCGTCGTAGGTTTCTTACTAACGTTGCTGAACCAGGTTTGCGCACACGCAGGCAGACACAAAAATAGCAAGATAGTAAATTTCATGGGACACAAAACCTCGGAGGGGGTACTCCCCCTTGGATTTACGAAGGACGCAGAATGGACTTCCTGAAGTCTGTGTTGCGGTTACTGCTTGCCAGTTTTATATCGAAAGCGCTTCGATCCGCGCAAAATCAGAAGTGCAATCTCCAGAGTAGAAGCCGAAGGTGGGGCGAGCTGGCCCAGCTTTCCCTGATCACAACTGAGGATGCCCCACCGCTTCGACTGCGCTCAGGGCAGGCTCTTCGTGGCGTTCCAAGGGTGGGATCAGAATTCGTTTCTTACTCCACCAGCCGGTTGTATTTTTTCAATATCGTCCGCAGCTGATCATGCGGAAGCGCGATGACTTTGTGATTGTTGATTCCTGTCATGGTCTCCGCCGCCACCATCGCATTGACGACTGCTTCCTCCGTCGCCTGCACGGTCGCTAGAAAAATCGGGTCGAGTTCATCATTCGGCATCATCGTGATCTGATGCAGCCCCTTCGACCCAATCGCTCCCGGATTCGCCGTCGAGAAGGCAATGAACAAATCACCCGAGCCGTCGCCTGAGTAGCTGCCGTCGCGTCCCAACCCTAACGCCACCCTGCGCGCAACTCGCCTCAGTTGCGTCGGGATCAGCGGCGCATCTGTGGCCACGACCACAATGATCGATCCCATATCTTTCTCTTTTTCCAAAAGGCGGGCCTCGATGATGCTTTGCCCCGTAATTTCGCGTCCCACATTGATACCGGCAATTCGCAGCTGATCGCGTCTTCCGTAATTGCACTGAACGAGGACACCGACCGTGTATCCTCCCTCTTTCGCGCTCAACACACGCGAAGAAGTTCCGATTCCGCCCTTGAACTGATTGCAAATCATCCCCGTCCCGCCGCCCACCGCGCCTTCCTCGACCAGCCCACCGTGCGCCGAATCAAGAGCGTGGATCGCATCTTCCGCCTTCACATGGAACCCATTGATGTCATTCAGTTCTCCGTCCCATGTTTCCGCGACAACCGGCAGCGACCAGAAATATCCCTCCATGTCTGCCTCGCCCCGCCTGACCTTCCACTGGATCACCGCATCCCGCACCACTCCGACGCTGTGCGTATTTGTGATCATCACCGGCCCATCGAGAAATCCAGAATCGTCGACCCAATGGGTCCCGGTCATCTCACCGTTGCCATTCAAGTCAAACGTTGCGGCCAGCACCGCGTCTCGAGACGCCTTGCCGCGCGGCAGAATGGCGGTAACTCCTGTCCTCACTGGACCAACCCCGACCTTAAGCGCACCCTCACCAGAAATCAGAGTGGTGTGACCAACCTCGACTCCTTTCACGTCCGTGATCGCATTGAACGTCCCTGTTGTCCCGTCAAACGGCACGCCGAGATCGCGCGCCCGTGGCTTACGCTGCGCCACGCAGAATAGAGGGCAGAATAGAGGTAAGAAAAGCAAAACGGGAAGCCAAGCCGTCCGAATCAGTTTGCGCATCCAAGTCCTCCGGAGACTCAGAAGTATACAGAGGCCTATCCTGGTAGGACATCAGAGAGCGCGCGCAAGCGAGTTAAAATGCGCCGCAAGGCGGAGGCGAGCCATGGAAAACTGGAAAAAAGCTGTGCTTGCGGGATCCGGCGGGTTGACTGCGATTTGCCTGCTCCGGCGGAACCGGACAGGGGTCTTCATCTTCGGCGGTATTGCCCTCGCCACCCTCGCTTCCGAGTACCCGGAGAAGTTGGCTGAGGTTCGCCGCAATCTGCCGCAATATATCGATCACGGCACGACACTCCTCGAGGTGGCCTCGCGCATCGGCGAGCGTCTGGCGGATGCCACTGAGAGACGCAGAACTCCGTGGTACGAATCGCTGTTGAGCGAGTAGTCCGCTTTAGAACTTGAAGATGTCCAGCACGAAAAATGTCTTGCGGTTCACGAGGACAATGTTCCCGCCGATAACTGTGTGCATATAGCCGGTCGGCGGCGGCGGCAGGTAAGCTTCAACTTCGGCCGGACAAGGACGTATCCTCTTCTGCAAACCAGGCGGTAGTGTTCCGCGCAACACGAGCTGACGTTGTAGTCCCGGCGGCAACGCATCGCGTTTGGCTAGACCGGGCGGTAGATGCTCTTCATGCACCCGGTACCACTCACGCAGCTCACGATCGTGGTCCTTGTAGTAACCTCGGTCATCATCGCGGTCATGCTTGTTGTGCCCGTACGCATGACCGTGTCCGTGAGCTTCATCATGTTCATGGTCGGCGAGAGCTGTGCCTTGCCAAACATACAGAACTGTTACGAGACTACCTGCCAGGAGCCAAGGTCTCTTGGACATTCATCACCCCGTCGCAAAATGTGGTCTACAAATGTGTTTTGCAAATGTACGATTGGTACACACGAAGGGCAAGTAACTAGAGTGCTTAGCTGTGCGGCTGGTATGTTTGAAAAGACTTCCCGTATCTACGCGGTGCGTTTCATGGATTGGTTGCCCGCGACATGAACGACCGGTAAGGGCAACTTCATCGTTCGCGATACTCTCTCGGTCTTGCCCACCACTTCCACTGCAAACCCGTTGTCATGCGGGAACGGATCCGACACCAACTGAACTTCCTGGCCATATAGCCTTACGCGATTCGAACGGGCAAAACCAAGGCTGATTAGTTTCTTGCAAGTGTCACTACTCACAGAGCGGTCAAACCCACTGGTCATTGTTCACCTAGGGCCGCGGTTGCGGCAAGCGCAGGCGTAGTCTACCGGAAAATCACCCTGAGGAAATTGCAGGATTCACTATTTGCGTATCTTGTTGATTCAACAGACCCAGTCCACTTCGCCCATCCCGCGCCAGCTCTTCAGCCGCTAACTCGAGGCTGCTAAACTCTCCTTCATGGACTATTCGGGCCGATTGCGGCGCGTCCAGGCGGCAATCGAGAACAATCGTTTGGACGCATTCCTCGTCTCGCATCTACCCAACGTTCAGTATCTTTGCGGCTTTACGGGCAGTGCCGGTGTCCTCCTCATCACCGCCACCGACAAGCTCCTCTTCACCGACGGCCGCTACACCCTGCAGGCCAGGGAACAGGTTCATGGCGCCAAAGTCAGAATTGGGAAGAAATCCGCACTCGTAACGTCGGGCGAGTGGCTCGCCGGGCGCAAGTCACTTCGCCGGATCGGGATTGAAGCCGCCAACATGACCATCGCCAGCCGCGCGACGCTGGCCAAATCTGTTGGACGCAAAGTCTTGTTCGTCGCAGCTCCGCCTATCGTTGAGCCGCTTCGGATGATCAAAGATACCGAGGAAGTCGCTAAAATCCGAGCCGCCTGTCATCTCGGCGCCAAGTTATTTGACAAACTCACAACCATTCTCAAACCGGGAATCTCCGAATCCGAGGCCGCCGGCGAACTCGAGTTCGCAGCTAGAAAAGCTGGCGCCGAACAAATGGCATTCCCCACGATCATTGCTTCCGGCGAACGCTCCGCTTTACCGCACGGCCGGGCCTCGTCCGCACCCATTCCGGCTCGCGGATTCGTTGTCTGCGACTTCGGTGTTATACTCGCCGGCTATTGTTCGGATATGACCCGTACGATTCACATAGGTCCTTGCGATACAGAAACCAGATCAGGGTATGAAGCGGTTCGCGAAGCCCAGCAGGCTGCCGTCGACGCTGTGAACCCGGGTGTTACCGTTGGAGAAGTAGATCAGGCGGCACGCAAGCTCCTGTATAATCGGAAGTTAGGAAAGTTCTTTACGCACTCTACCGGGCACGGCGTGGGCTTAGAAATCCACGAGGCCCCGAGGCTGGCCGCGAGAGAGAAAGAAGTGTTGCAGCCGGGAATGGTTATAACCATCGAACCCGGCATTTACTTGCCCGGCAAATGGGGGGTGCGCATCGAAGATACTGTCGTAGTCACGAAGACAGGTTGCGAGGTTTTAACTCCCTGTCCGAAAGACCTATTAACGCTTTGAACTGAGTCCTTTACTGCGCGGATGGCGAACCGCGCATTTTTCTGCGTTTTGTGGACTTGCCAATCCTTCGCGTCCCTCGCGGACGTTCTTGGCGTCCTTTGCGGTTAAGAGTTTTTCGTGGGTGCCCACTTTCGTGATTGGAAAGATGGGATTCGAAAAAGCATGAACCAAAAAGAGCTCAAAGAACTCGTCGAGTTCCTCATCGAAAAGGACATCACTGAGTTCGAACTCGAACGCGGCGATGTCAAGGTACGCATCAAGCGCGGAACACCTAGCGCTCAGCAAACCGAGCGCATCATTGCGGTGCCGGCAACACCGGCGGCAACTGTCCACCTTCCGACGCAAGCGCCAGCCGGAACCGTTCCGCCGTCGCCACCTTCTGTAACCACTGAACCCGCCGCGCCGCTTGAAGAATTGCACATGGTTCGATCGCCGATTGTTGGGACCTATTACGAATCGCCCTCGCCAGGCTCGCCGCCCTTTGTTAAGGTCGGGGACACAATCGAAGTCGGCCAGGTGCTCTGTATTGTGGAAGCAATGAAACTGATGAACGAAATCGAAGCCGATGTGGCGGGTGAAGTTGTAAAGGCTCTCGTCAAAAATGGCCAGCCGATCGAGTACAACCAGGAGTTGTTTGCTATCCGGCCAAAGAAATAATCCTCAGAAAATGTCATCTTGTCACACATGTGTTCTGGCCGTTTTCTTTGCGAACTTTGCGAATCCTCTGCGATCTTTGCGGTTAAAAGCTTTTCACGGTTCGCTACATCTTAAGCTCAATGTTTAATAAGATCCTCATAGCCAATCGCGGTGAAATCGCTCTCCGAGTGATCTGCGCCTGCAAAGAGCTCGGCATCAAGACTGTTGCGATCTACAGCGAAGCCGACCGCAATTCACTGCACGTCCGCTTCGCTGATGAAGCCATCTGCATCGGCCCTCCACAGCTCGCGCAAAGCTACCTCAATATCCCTGCTGTCATCAGCGCTGCCGAAATCGCCAACGTCGACGCCATCCATCCCGGCTACGGCCTGCTTTCCGAAAATGCCAACTTTGCTGAAGTCTGCGAGACCTGCAATATCAAGTTCATCGGTCCGCCGCCGGAAGTCACGCGCCTTATGGGTGAAAAGGAAAAAGCTCGCGCCGCCATGAAGAAAGCGGGCGTTCCAATCCTTCCTGGCTCCGAAGGCGTCCTCGGCGGGGAGGGCGAAGCCATGGAGTGGGCGCGGACCGTGGGTTTTCCCGTCATCATCAAGGCCTCTGCCGGCGGTGGTGGCCGTGGCATGAGAATCGTCCGCTCCGAGCAGGAACTTCCCGCGCTCTTCAACGCTGCGCAATCTGAAGCCGCGGCGGCATTCGGAAACGGCGACCTCTACATGGAAAAATACGTCGAGCGCCCGCGCCATATCGAGTTCCAGGTTCTCGCGGACCAATACGGCACCGTCGCCAGTCTCGGCGAACGCGAATGCAGCATCCAGCGCCGCCACCAGAAACTGCTTGAGGAATCGCCTTCGACGCAAGTCACTCCGCAACTTCGGGAAGAAATCGGCCAGACCTTATGCCGTACTCTCTCCGACATCGGCTACGTCAACGCCGGCACTATCGAATTCCTGATGGACCAGAACCGAAAGCTCTACTTCATCGAGATGAACACGCGCATCCAGGTCGAGCATCCGGTCACAGAGATGGTCACCGACGTCGATCTGGTGAAGAGCCAGATCTTGATTGCCCTTGGCGAGAAGTTGGAAACTGTGCTCCACGGTCCGGTTCTCCATCGTGGTCACGCAATCGAATGCCGTATCAACGCCGAACATCCGGAAAAATTCACGCCATCAGCAGGAAAGATCACCGCCTTCCATCCGCCCGGAGGCACGGGAGTCCGCCTCGACACGGCCGCTTACGCTGAGGGCGTCATTCCTCCGTATTACGATTCACTCATTGCTAAGCTCGTCGTTCGCGGCAAGGATCGCGACGAAGCCATGTCGCGCATGTCGCGCGCTCTCGGGATGTTCATCGTCGAAGGCGTGCACACCACCATTCCTCTCCATCGCAAAATTCTTGCCGATCCTGAATTCCGCGCGGGCCAAACCGATACCAACTTCATCGAGCGCTTCTTTGCGCGCAACGGTATTGGCGCTGAAAGAGAAAAGGCCGCCAGCTGACCGCCAGCCAATAATCACCGCTCTTTGTCATTCCGAGTTCGACGTCCGCAGGATGGCGAAGGAGGAACCTTACGTCACTCGGCAGTGCCAGTGCCGTTGATAGACATATCTCAAGCGTTATAGACCAGATTCAGCCAACGCCGATGACTCTTCTTCTGCACTTCCCACGCTGAAGATGCAATTCGACATCAAGTTGGTGACTAGAACGCACTCAGCCGCCACTGGCTGCGACACTTTTAACTAGCTCCGTACTGCTGGGAGTTAAACCGAAACTGAATAGAGTTCCGTAACGAGGGCACACCGAAACAGCGGCGCGCCTCATACGGCTTTACTTAACAAAAAGCTACCAATTAATTCCTTTTTATGCAGTTATCTTAACTGCGATGCCAGGCGTCATACCCTCAGGCGAGGCGAGCTAGAGAACACCAGGTTCTGCAGCCACGATTTGCAGCGGTTCTCCGGGAGCTCAATTCAAAGCCTCGCCTAAGTTCACAAGAGGAGCAAACATGAAATCCAAGATTTCCATTTTCGGTGCGGTGGCAATGGCCCTCATTCTGACCGTCCCCGCGGTACGGGCAAGCGCCAATACCAATTCCGTCGATGTCACGAAATCCATGCAGGAAGCAAGAGCGACGGCATATCAACTCAGCGAAACTGCCGACACGTTGCATTCCATAACCAATAATGGACGCCTCAGCTGGCAAACTCACTCTTCGTACCTTGAGTCCGCTCGTGAAGGAGTGAACCAGCTCGGCAAAATGTTGGCCAACCTTGAGGAATTGAAGCCCAACGCTACCCAAACGCAACAATTGGCAATCGACAGAATGCGGCCACAATTGGTTCAGACTGCCAACTCGCTGACCGATGCTATCGAGCTGCTGAACGAGCGCCGTCATCACATTTATTTCCCTGAGTACCGCGAGAAGGTGCAAACCGTGAGCGAGCAGGCCACTTCCATGCACCAGTCGCTGGATGCGGTCCTGGATTACGAATCGGCAAAAGCCAGACTCGACAGGCTCGAAATGTCAGTTGAGTCGGGTAGCTGAGGGAACCTCTGCCTGGAATCGCGGCGATCGACGCCGCGATTCCCAGGCGGGGGAAACATTCTTATCGGAGCCAAAATGAATCGAATCACGTTCCTGACACTCGCGTGGCTCTCGGTTTTAGCTGGAATCCTCGGCATCGTCGTGCCATTTCTTCCCGGCATCCCGTTGCTACTGATCGGGCTTGTCTTACTAGCGCGCCACTATCCTTGGGCGGGCAAACTCGTCCAGCGACTTCGCTCGGAAATTGCGCGATTCAGGAATCATTACGCGAGGCATGTTGCTTGAACAACTCACTCTTTGCTGCATCGCGAATGGCAACCACTGCCGGGTGCTGCAGTTTTCGCTCTGCGCTGATGGCATAGAACTGAGTGCGGACTTCGTTCGTCATGCCTACGGTTCTCACTCCCTGCTGACTCTGGACCTGGCTTTGCACAATTGACGGCATCGGGAACACCCCTGCGCCGCTTTCCCCAAATGCGCGCAACAACGCATAGTCTTCAAATTCCCCAATGACCTGTGGCCGGATTCCCTTCGACTCGAACCAGAAATCCAGGTTTCGGCGCAGGGCGGTGTTGTCAGTGGGCAGAAACATCGGCGCGCTCACGAGCGATTGAGGGAACTTCCTGCGAAACTGAGGTGCAGACTTCGCGCCGGCTACGAATATGACTCCACATTCCCCGAGCAGATGACTGTAAGCTCGAATTTTCAGTGTCGGATCAACGGGAGCGTCGGAGAGTACGACATCAAGCTCGTGTGTCGCCAGGCGCGCCAGAAGCTGATCTGAACTGCCCTCGCGGCAGACAATCCGAACCGGCTCCCGAATGCGCAATGCCGGCGCGAGTAGCGTCTGCACAACGATCTTCGGCATCACATCCACAACACCGACATCAAATCGCAAAGGACGCCCGACAGGTCGACTCTTTACCACATCGAGCAACTCGCGCCCCAGCGTGAAGATATCTTCCGCATAGTCGAAAACCGTTTTGCCAGTCTCTGTGAGCACCAGCCGCCGTCCAGAGCGCACGAGCAGTTTTTCGCCGAGCTGGTCTTCGAGTACCTTGAGCTGCGTGCTGATTGCAGGCGCGGAAATGCGCAATTCGGCAGCGGCTTTATGAATGCTTCCAGCCTTGACCACTGTCCAAAAGTAAAAAAGATGATGGTAGTTCAACCACTCCATGATCGCTAGCCTGTCTCTATTGTTAATAGATGCTAACCAGATCATTCGTCTTTATGTATTTTTTTAAAGGTTTCATATCCTCTAGAGTCAACTGAGGAGAAGAAGATGCGCATTCGAACCCAAATCACCGATTCCGATATCTCTGCGGCTTTCAAGACCTACATTGAGAGACGGCTCCGCTTTGCGTTAAGCCGCTTTGCAGATCGAATTGGTATGATCAGCATCCGCCTCAAAGCCAACGGCTCCACGGGACACCGGTGCCGCATAAGTGCGGAGATCTTGCCCGCTGGACACGTCACGGTCACTGAAAGCGATGTCGATCTTTTCGCAGCAATCGATCGCGCCTCCGGCAAACTCGGCCAGCAGTTTGCCCGTGCAATCGAGCGAATGCGAGACGCAAAGGTGTGCCGTCAGTCAATACGACTTGCTGCGTAAGAAGTCAGCCGTGCATTCCACACTCCAGGTCTTCCCCAGGTTTCGCTGACGGCTGACGGCTGTCAGCTGTTTCTTTCCTGTGCTTGACATGTGAAAAATTGGCTCTGCAGAAATCGCTTGTGTGGGTCTGGTACCCCTGCCCGTCAGCTTAGGGTGTCTCAAAGGCCGTGCTGCTCAAGCCATTTCCCGGAGTCCAACGTTTACCCGCGCACGAGACACCTCCTGAACCGAGTTTCATACTGCACCAATTTTTGAGAATTGACCGTTCATTCCTTGGCGCGTAAATTCACATTCACCTCGAACGAAATTTCAGCCGGCTGATCATTCGTCCTTCGTGGAAAACTGCAAGCTCGAAAGCGCACGTTGCCGAGAGCCCAAAGATGGAGCTGAAGTTCTATGTCTACCGACCCTGCGCAGCGCGATTTTTCGACACGCGAATTTTCAACCAATAATTGGAGCGTTTACCGCACTCGATTTCTTGTCCGCGCGAAGCAACTCACCGGGCCACTATCCTTCAAAGATGCCTTGGGCCGCGAGCATAACGGCTCACCTGGAGACTATCTCGTTCAATCTTCCGAGGGGCTGTTCCGCATTGCACCGCGCGAGATATTTGAAGACATCTACGTCTTGATGGAAGACGAATCGCAGAATTGGCGCCGACACGAGTCGCTCGCCCATCGATTGAGTGCATAGGAACATCGAAGCGCACCCCACGAAAGTGCTAACCACGTACTCGGTTCAAAAAAGTGGTTCTGCGCCAAGCATGTGGAAAAGAAGGAATTAACCGGGCGTTCATCAACTAATTCAATGCGATACAATATATTGTGATTTGTTATTGACAGACACCATATACAGCAGTATTTTTGCTATCCCAGAGACAAAATCGCACCTCTTAATAAGGCGCGACTGGTGGAGTAAACGGGGACCGTGCCCTGGCCGAACCGGCCCGACACCGCCCTTCAGTTCCACAGAAACTTGAGCTTGCAAGCCTCGTAGGGGAGCTGTTTGCAAGCCAGAACTTAGCCTTCCGTCTTCTTCGCACTGGGGTCTGTTTAATGCAAATCTTCCGGAGAGAAAAAATGGCCGAAACTCAGACGCAATCGACATCCGCCACAACCGTCGCATCCACGCCGAAGCCCAATAAGACCTCCGGCCTGACCTTCCGCCGGTTCTTCACCAAGCCCGGAGTCTCTCCCTACGACGAGGTCGAATGGGAAAAGCGCACAGCCACGATCGCTGACTCGAAGGGCAATATCATCTTCGAGCAGAAAGATGTCGAGGTCCCCAAAGACTGGTCCATGACCGCGACCAACATCGTGGCCTCTAAGTATCTGCACGGCCAGCTCGGCACGCCTGAGCGCGAAACCGGCGTCCGACAGCTCGTTGGGCGCGTGGCCGAAACCATCCGCGACTGGGGACTCGCGCAGGGCTACTTCCGCACTCCCGAAGACGGCGCAACCTTCCACGACGAGCTCGTGCACCTTCTTGTTCGCCAGTACGCGGCCTTCAATTCGCCCGTCTGGTTCAACGTTGGCTGCGACCGCATTGAGCCCAACTCCGACGGCCAGAACTGGCACTGGAACGCCGCGCTCGGTCGCGTCGAATTCGGCGTCACCGGATATAAAAAGCCGCAGTGCTCTGCCTGCTTCATCAATTCGGTGCATGACTCGCTCGACTCGATCCTTACTCTTGCGAAGACCGAAGGCATGCTCTTCAAGTGGGGATCGGGCACCGGCACCAATCTTTCTCCATTGCGTTCGTCTAATGAAACTCTCTCCGGCGGCGGCACTGCCAGCGGTCCGCTCAGCTTCATGCGCGGATTCGACGCCTTCGCCGGCGTGATTAAGTCCGGCGGCAAGACCCGTCGCGCGGCCAAGATGGTCATCCTCAACATCGACCATCCGGATATCGTCGACTTCATCGAGTGCAAATCGAAAGAGGAAGCCAAAGCGCACGCGCTCGTCGCGATGGGTTACGACGGAAGCTCACCCGATGCTGAAGCCTACAGCTCCATCTTCTTCCAGAACGCCAACAACTCCGTCCGCGTCACCGACGATTTCATGTACGCCGTCCTGCGCGATACCGACTTCTCCACTCGCGCCGTCAAAGACGGCCGCCCGGTGCAGACCTTCAAGGCCAAAGACCTGCTCTTCAAAATTTCCGACGCTACCTGGCGCTGCGGCGATCCCGGCATGCAGTACGACACCACGGTCAACCGTTGGCATACGTCGAAAAACACCGCTCGCATCAACGCCAGCAATCCCTGCAGCGAGTACATGTTCCTCGACGATTCCGCCTGCAACCTCGCCAGCCTGAACCTGCTGAAGTTTGCGCCGAATGGCACGTTCGACGTGGAAGCCTATCGCCACGCGGTGGACATCCTGATCACCGCGCAGGAAATCATCGTTGACAATGCCGGCTATCCGACCGAGATGATCATGAAGAACTCTCATGATTATCGTCCGCTCGGCCTGGGCTACGCGAACCTCGGCGCGTTGCTGATGGCGTGCGGCCTGCCCTACGACTCCGATGCCGGCCGCGACTACGCCGCCTGTGTTACCGCTATCATGTGCGGCGAAGCCTACTTGCAGTCCTCTCGCATCGCCGAGCTCTGCCCGCCGCTGACTCCCGCAACTGAGCCGACGAAAAAAGGTCTAGAGAGTACGAATTTTGGATTTACCACAGACCGTGTGGGGACGGGCATTCCTGCGCGTCCGGCGGAGCAAAGCTCCGCACCCACCATGCCCGGCGGTGCCTGCCCCGGCTTCTACATCAACCGCGAGCCCTTCCTCGACGTCATCCGCATGCACCGGGCGTCGGTAAATAACATCAACAAAACGAACGTCCCTGCCGCTCTTTACGAAGGCTCCAAAGCCTGCTGGGACGAAGCTCTCGCCCACGGCGAAAAATTCGGCTACCGCAACTCCCAAGTCACAGTTTTAGCTCCCACAGGCACGATCGGCTTCTTTATGGATTGCGACACTACCGGGATCGAGCCCGACCTCGCTCTTGTCAAATACAAGAAGCTGGTTGGCGGCGGGATGATCAAGATCGTGAACAACACCGTGCCGACGGCGTTGTTCAAGCTGGGATACAACCACGATCAGGCCGATGCGATCGTCAGCTACATCGACGCGACGGGGACGATCGAAGGCGCGCCGCACATCAAGGACGATCATCTCGCCGTGTTTGATTGCTCGTTCAAACCGGCGAAGGGCACTCGCAGCATTCATTACATGGGACACCTGAAGATGATGGCCGCCGCGCAGCCGTTCATCTCCGGCGCGATCTCAAAAACCGTGAACCTGCCCGAGTCGGCGACGGTCGAAGAAATTTCCGAAGCCTACATCCAGGCCTGGAAGCTCGGCCTGAAAGCAGTGGCGATTTATCGCGATGGATGCAAGAAGTCGCAACCGCTTTCGGCCGCAGGGACGAAGACAGCAGAAGCGTCGGACAAGAGTGTCCGACCCGCACAAGCTGTGATTGAAGAAGTTGACCTGCAGGCTCCACCGAAGGCGGTTCGCCACAAGCTGCCTGAAGAGCGCATGTCCATCACCCACAAATTCAACGTGGGCGGACACGAGGGCTACATCACCGTCGGCCTGTATCCCAGTGGCGCCCCGGGCGAAATCTTCATCACCATGGCGAAGGAAGGCTCGACCGTCAGCGGCCTCATGGACAGCTTCTCCTGCGCCATATCACTCGCGCTGCAACATGGCGTGCCATTAAAAATGCTGTGCGAAAAATTCGCGCACACCCGCTTCGAGCCCAGCGGCTGGACCAACAATCCCGACATCGGCTTCGCCAAGTCGATCATGGACTACATCTTCCGCTGGCTGCAGGCCCGCTTCCTCACCGGCCAGCAGCAGTTGCTGTTCGAGAACCTGCGGCCGCGACTTTCGGGTGCCTTACCGGAAGCAAATGGTGTGGGCTCTTTGCCGACGACCGATGACCGACAGCCGACGACCGCTTTGCCGACGACCGAAGGCCGACGACCGACGACGGGGTCTCCCGTCCACGCCGCTGACGCCCTGGCCAGCCTCGTCGACCTCGGAGACGCACCCAGTTGCCACGTCTGCGGTTCCATCATGGTCAGAAATGGCAGTTGCTATAAGTGCATGAGCTGCGGCAGCACGAGTGGGTGCAGCTAAGTAACACCTGAACCAACAGAACCGAAATAGGATCGGGCCATTTTGGACTGTGAGGTACCACCAAAGGTAACCGATCCCTACTCCAGCCTGCATTGTCGAGAAGGTATTCTTCTACTAACTTGAAGACTATGTTGAGTGCTAACGGGATTCGCTACGTTGATCTTTTCTGTGGAATCGGGGGCTTCCGGTTGGCAATTGGACAGGCTACTCGGGAGCTCGGACTCGATGCCACGTGCGCCCTGTCGTGTGATATAGACGAGAGCTGCCAAGACGCATACGAAGCGAACTTCGGAGAACGGCCTTTAGGCGACATTCGTGCGATAGTGGCCGATGATGTACCAGACCATAATCTTCTGCTAGCAGGTTTTCCGTGCCAGCCATTTAGCATTATTGGTTCGATGCTTGGATTTGAGGACACAAGGGGGACTCTGTTCTTCGAAATTTGCCGGATTCTTGAGCGAAAGAAACCTGAGGCGTTTGTGCTAGAGAATGTCAAACTCCTAGTGGGACACAAAAAAGGTCGGACGCTAAAGAAGATACTGCATTCGCTAGCTCATCTCGGGTATGCGGTTGATTTCAAAGTTCTCAATTCGCTGGATTTTGGGTTACCGCAAAAGCGAGAGCGAATCTTCATAGTGGGTTTCAGGGCACCCTCTCGTGCACTCTTCTGGCCCCAAGGCGTAAGTAAGATGACGCCCTTGGAAGAGATCCTTGAGAAGCGTGTCGCCAAGAAATACTATGCGTCCGATCGGATTATTAAGAGCCGTTTGGCTGCGCACAAGAAGCGTTCGTACGCGACGATCTGGCACGAGAACAAAGCGGGACACATAAGCGCGTATCCATATTCCTGCGCTTTGAGAGCGGGCGCTTCATACAACTACCTTTTGGTGAATGGGGAACGCCGCCTTACCCCTCGCGAGATGCTACGTCTTCAAGGTTTTCCTGACACTTACAAAATTGTTTGTAATTACTCCCAAACCCGCAAGCAGGCCGGGAACTCAGTTTCAGTTCCAGTGGTCTCCGCCGTTCTGAGGAGCGTTCTAGAGACACTGGGTTACATCTCCGGTCAGGAGAAGCCCGGCGCTACAATGACCGAACAGTATGCCGGAACCGCGTCTGAGAACTGTCCAGAAGTACAAGCCGCCCTATCCTCTTAACAAGTTTCCAGACAATTTCGTCCAAATCCTTGCAGAAGAGTTCGTCCATTTTCTTGCGACCAACTCGACCCCGAATCTGGAGGGCAACAGGTGGGAGGAGATATTTGCAAAGGCTGTTGGAGCCGCCTGGAAGCCTTCGAATGTGGGTCTCGACGACATCGTTTTGGAGCAAACCGCTTGGGGCGCGAAGAGTGTCAAGAGTGCAGCCCCTCACACGTCTAAATCCGTCCGCCTAATATCAGGTCGAAACTCGCCGATTTTTTCTTACGGCGAGCGCTCTATTTCGAAGGCCGAGCCCGATGTGCTTGGTGCGAAGATTCTGGAAATTTTCAATGAACGTGTCGCCGGCATCAGGGCTTTATACCGACACGTGCGAACTGTGGTACTGATTAAGTCCCTCAACCTTTCGAGTTTTACCGTCTTCGAATTTGAAACGGCAATGTACCCTCCTGAAATGTTTATTTGGAAGTGGAATGCCAATGACAACCTGGAAGGGTTCGACAAGGACGGCGACAGTCATCGGTTTACGTGGCAGCCGCACGGTTCGCAGTTCACAATCGTCGAGCCAGTTCCAGCCGACGCTCTGCGATTCCGCCTCGTAAAGACGCCTGAGAAGCTAGACAAGGCTGCCGTACTGAAAACAGTCGGTTTCGCCAAAGATTGGATAGAAATCGTTCGGAATCCGTAAGTGATGGATACATTTGCCCCCATCGTCCGTTCGCACATTATGCGCCAGGTCAAGTCTGCGAACGGCAGGTCAACAGAACAGACATTTCGCAGACTCGTAGCTGAATTGCGGCCGCAGAAATGGGCTTCAAACGTCCGTGCTCTTCCAGGCAGGCCCGATTTTGTTTTTTGGAAGAGCAAGGTCGCAGTTTTCGTCGATGGTTGCTTTTGGCATGGATGCCCGCGATGCTCAAAGAAGCCCGCAAGCAACGTTGCCTATTGGAGTTCCAAGATTCAAAGAAATCGTCGACGAGACCTACGCACGAGCAGAACACTGCGAGACCAGGGCTGGTCAGTCTATAGAATCTGGGAGTGTCGGATTGCACGCTGGTCATCTCTTCCACCGGCACTGGCACGCCGGATTGCCTAGCTGGGACAAGTTTGCTTGGCTGGCTGGCCCATCCTTTCCCAAACGAAGGCTGCCACACCCTTGGCGATTTTCGAAGGGTGAGCTTATCAGAGTTGAAAGCCGACTATGACGAAAGACATTCAAGATTTGCTCGAGGCCGCAAAGAACATTGTCCTCACTCCAGAGGAGAAGGAACAGCAGCCCATTCGACTCCTTCCCTTCGGTCAGTCCCCCTCGACTGCGCTCGGGGCTTCGGCAAAACAGGGCAGGCTCTGACCCACCTTCGCTTACGGCAACGTTGCAATCGAAAATCCGCGCATCACGCGCGAAATGGAGGACCGCGCCGCCGACGAAATCGTCTCCCCAACTATCGTGACTGCTCGGCCTGACGGCCTCGCGTAAAATCCGAATCTCAAACGCTACCCAGGGTTAAAGCCCGGGGCTAAGGTCAGTCGTCCCTTCGGGACTGTTGGTTGATGGACGATGGTGACTGCTCGGCCTGACGGCCTCGCGTAAATTGAGGCGCCTAGCGGACCCCATTCGACTCGTTTGCTCCGCTCACTCACTCAGGGCAAGCTAAGAACTGACTCCGCTGCCGAAATTGAGGCGTTTACGCGGCGTCTGAACCGCGTGCCGAAAATACTGAGCAAGCCGAACGTATGCCGAGCTATGCCGAGCGAAGCCGAGGGATCTCACTTGTGCCTGCTCGGCCTGACGGCCTCGCATAGATCGGAATCTCAAACTCTGTCTTCTCTCTCGTCTCTTGGGAACTGGGACTGAAGCGCTACATCCCCGAAATGCGCAGGCTTTCCGGTGAGCCGCTCGCGTTTGATCTTTTTAACTTCTTTCGGCCCGGCTGAACAGGATGCGGAAGAAGTCACAGCCGTCTGCGTTACCGTATAGAGCGGCGCTTCCAGGGGCCGCGTAAGCCGTTGTTTTGAGGTACGGCGCGGCTGGAAGCTGCACCCTGATACAAGCATGGCCGTTCGCGTCGCTCACGGTTCGTGAGTTGGCGAACTGTTTCGGCACGGCTGAAAGCCATGCCCTTCCACGCCGCTCGCTCCGCTCGCGCATTAACATGCTTTCAATGCTTTCGGCACGGCTGAAGCCATACCATTCCACGCTGCTCGCTACGCTCGCGCGTGGTCTTCTTAGAACGGCTATATCGGCACCTTCGACTGCCCTCAGGACAAGCTGTAAGTGTCCTGGGCAAAGATCACAGAGTGACTCAACGCGAGGCCGGGGGCCGAGCCAGGGCCGCTCGCTACGCTCGCGCTTCAAGTGTCTCCTCGACTCGGATTTCAACTACCTCTACTATTTATCAAGAAATGTAAGGCGCTCGCTTCACGCTAGCGCGTGGTCTAGCACGGACGCATTTCCTAGGCCTGAAGCCCTGGGCTACACTCCGCCCCTTCGGGTTGGAGCGCCTGGAACGTCGGACCCGCGCTCTTTCCTTGCGGAAGGTGGGGCCGTAAATGCAGATTCCCATTCGACTCCTTCCGCCTCTCGCCGTCAGCCCCTCAGGGCAGGCTCTCGACTTCGCAGGATCATTCACGATTGAATGATCCTGCTTCGCTCGGAATGACAAATTGGGGTGGGTGGACTTACGCGGCACTGAAGCGCCGCCCTTCCACGCACGAAGAAACGCAAAATCCCCACCCTCTTCGCAAAGTGCGCGAAGAAGGATGGGGCACCCTCAAGTAAGGATGGGGCACCCGCGTGATCCCGTCCACGAATCTTGGGGAAGGACGACGTAAGTTCCCTCTCTCGCGCAAGCGCGAGTTCTGGATGACATTGTGAGGGTTCGATTAAGGCCGCACTCCCACCCTCCCGCAAAAAACGCGTGAATGATGGG
>Ga0070741_10000640_pt1 | contig 120604 bp, 117 predicted proteins | sample Coa_R1_4_FD_66440 | JGI IMG/M metagenome (GOLD analysis project Ga0070741, IMG submission 66440) | Surface soil microbial communities from Centralia Pennsylvania, which are recovering from an underground coalmine fire - Coalmine... | ecosystem: Environmental > Terrestrial > Soil >... | reverse complement strand
CAGCGAGGACGGCGCAGATGATCACATCGCTGAAAAGGGGGAGCAAAGTCTTTGAGTTTTCGGAGGGAGGAGCCGCAGAGCGGAAGGCCGGAAGGAGAAAGCTCAATGTCTTTGCGAGACGGGCGATCTCATTAGTTGCGGATTTTGTTCAACACGGTTCGAATGAGTTCGCGTCGCATTTTGGACAGGGTGGCGCGATCTCGGCCGGGGAGCTGGCCGCGTAAAGCACAAAAGGCGATTCTTTTCCGAAGATATCGCCGTACGAGAAGTTCCTTCTAATATCAGGAATCAGGGCCGCGGATGCGGCGATGGACGGGGCCGAGGACTCGGAGTCGGACGAGGCGACGGTGTGGGTGTCGACGTCGGCGTTGGAGTCGGCGTCGGGGTTCCAACCGGGCAACTGCCATCGACGTTGAACACCATGTGCATGTCCGGGAATCCAATCGACGCCAAATCGACTGGATTCGGGAACCCACAATCGGGCTCGCTGATATAGCCTGGGCCGGTTTGTCCTTCGGAATTTGAGCCGATAAGGAAGACGTTGCCGTTGGCTACGCCGTCCGGCGAACTCACTTCCATCACTAACTCCAAGGTTCCTGCCGGCACCGTCGTCTGGTCGAGCGGGATCTCCACCATGAACTGCGAGTCGTTGATTATTGTGAGGAAGAAGATCGCCAGCGGCTCCAGCGTCCCTGCAGGAAATGGCGCCCCATTATTCGTCCAGAGAACCACGTCGAGGTCTTGGCCGATTCCGGGGCCGCTGGATTGTTCGACCCCGAAGGAGATTGAGCTAATATCGTACGCCTGACCGCCCGTGAATGTATTCATATCGAAGGCGCGCCAGTATGTGTTCTCTCTGGTAAAGCCAGTGTTCTCATCGAAGCAAGCTGTCGAGTTGCCTACTACAATGGACTGGCTTAACGAGTGAGTAATCCTCGTAGGGCAACCGCTAGGCGCCACAGTCGTCGCGCGAATTCGCGCCCCTTCGTTGGACTCGCGCTTTATCGTCACGGGTACCCGGCGACGCAGCATTCCCTGCTTTGTAAACTCAATCACGTCTGCGAAACCGCCCTCTTTGGATGTCGGTGACAACTGTGTACCGCCTCCATCCAAATGACGCGACAAGGATGCTCCAGTCGCTGAGTGCGCCGCGGGACCAAGGGCGAATCCCTTCGATTGGCCAAACACGTTTGAGAAAGCGCCGAAGCCAATCAACGCCAAAAAGAGGCCACACACGAACGCGGTCAGACCAACTAAAGCGGGGAGGCGAAAAAATGCACACACCGAAATTCTTCGTGGGCTCGCGACCTGATGTCGGAGTTGCAAGGTCAATTTCTTTTTCATGGATGAAATTTGGATTAGAAAGTCGGAGCATTAGAGAATCGTGGTAGCCGGTCAACCTAATTTCTCTTTTCCGCGCCAAAAGCGACTCTCGAGGAATTCACGCTGAGGGCTGCACAAACTTTCTTCGTTTAATGCTGTCGAAGGAAAGGAAGCCCAGGGATGAAAACGGCACTACTCGTAACCTTTGCCGTATTAACTGAAACAGCGTTCGCAACAATCGGTCATCATCGGACGTTTCACCAGCTTCCCGCCAGGCAATCTCAATCGGCTTCCGAGCAAACCGCCGCGCAGAAAAATCCGGTGCAATTCGTCTTGGACCATTATCTCGAAATCGAGTCGGCACTGGCAAACGACTCGATGCAAGGCGTTGCTTCGAACGCTTCGGCAATTGGCCGCGCCACGGGTGGCTATTCGATGAAGATGCTTTCGCCTGAAATAGCCGCTCAAGCTGATATCCTAGCCGAGACGAAGACCTTGGGCGCTGCCCGCGCGGTATTCAAACGACTTAGCAAATCACTCATCCTGTATATCGCCCAACACAATTCCACCAGCACATACGTGCAAGTTTACTGCCCTACAACGAAGGCAAGCTGGCTGCAAAAAAGCGACAAAATCAAGAACCCGTACATGGGAGGTTCGATGCGCAGCTGCGGCACAATTCAAAAGAAGATAAAAGAAAAGACCGGGTGACAAGCGCAACACCTGATTATCAGCGATGAAACCTTCGTCGAATCGGAGGATGCACACAGTGCGCCGCCATCAGCGCGCAGTCCAATGTCGATCTTATCGCTTTGGTTTGGGTTACAGATTTAGCACGGTCCTTGTTGCCATCGGTCTCGGCACGGTTCTGCTGTTGGTAGCAGAGTCCAGCTGGCAAAAGCCGTTGAGCGTGGAGGAAAAAACGTTTCTCGAAAGGTACGAAATTGTTCGGAGCAAACTCGCTCACGACGATCTGGCCGGAGCGCGGGGCGAATCATCTCCATTGGTTCAATTTCCCGGTTTGCGTGTTGCGACAACCGCACAGGCAATTGCTGATAGCAATACGCTCGAACAGGCAAGGACCGGTTTTACCGGGCTAAGCAAGCAGGCCGTGTCAATCGCGCGGAACAAGAAAGGTTATTACGTGATGCACTGCCCTCCTGTTGGTTGCCCTCAAAATTGTGGGACATGCCCGATGTCGCGTTTTAGCGACTGGGTACAAATCACTCCGGTAGTTGAAAACCCATTTCTTGGCGGTAACCAAACCGGTTGTGGAGTCGTGCGGGATTAATCCTCGGGCGTCGAAAATCTTCAGAACTCGCTCAACTGCCGATCGCGATTAGCAATTCCGGTCACGGTTTTTTCATAGGACGATTCGACCAATGGATCGCGCGAATCCGCCAGCCTTGTGGCGTTTTGGTCAGTACCATTAACTCTGCACCCTGACTGTTGATTTCCTTGTCTTCGAATTTGCCGCTAAGTCGGTAAAGCGATGTCGCCCACGCGGTGTTTCCCTCTTGTTTGATGGTGAGGTCGGAACGAGTCATTGGCACGCTGCGAAGCATCGCGATGTCCTCGAGTAAATGTTTGCGTCCGTACTCTTCCCGCGTCTGCATGGCCCCGCTCTCGAGAATTACGGCGTCGGGTGCGAGCAATTCCATCGCTGCGTTGGCATCCCCTCGCTTGAGGGCGTGGGTGAACTCTTCTACTGCCTGTGCAAGAGCGGCCTCCGCCGAAGGAGCCGGTTCACTCGCGAGCAGTGCCGGTGCAACAACCAGGAGCAACAAACAAGAGCGACACTTCCTGCCCATCATTCTCGCACCGATTTTCCAATCGTGTCTTTTCATTTGGTGCCATCGTCTCTGCTGGCGTTGAATAATCAAGCCGGGCTTCGAGTTGCACAGCGAGCTGCAAAAGCGGGCATTTTTTAATAAACATTTGATGAGATAATTGTTTTTAACCGTTTAGAGAATTAGAGGTCGGGCGTGCTGGCTTTCGCGTGGTTCACCACCGGCGTTATCGCGATCAGCGTGCGATTTCTCCGACCGCGTGGGTAGGACGGAAACCGCTTCCGCTGATCTTATTTGTGAAACTGACTTGGGCGGTGATGTCTCAGCAGATACTCGTGGTACTGACCCTCCTTGGCCAGTTTGCGCTGCGCTTCCGTGTGGCTGTGGAGAAGGCGCTGTTTCTCAGCCTCGGCGAGTTCTTCCATGAAATGTTTGAGGAGAAAGGTGTCGTTCAATAGCTCCTGATCATTCGTCGCAAGCGCGCGCTGGTGCGCCTGCTCGTAGAGCTGGTCGAACGAGGCGTGCGCCTGACGCGCTTGTTCGTCATCGAGACCTTTGGCTGCCAGTTCGGCCTGCTCGAGAGCATCGAGCACGTTGGCATATAGAGCGACTTCGGGGTTTTCGCCCAGCAGCGCTGGTTCCGCGTCGGCAACGAAGGTAGCGCGCGTCGTGACAATCTGCATGAATCGGCTGGCTGACTTGGGATTATCGCAACTAAATCGCAATTCGGATTCTACCACGGCGTCATTTTCGAAACGCGCCGGCGTCACCTCCATAACAATGGTGCCGCGTTCACCGGTTCGCAGGTTGCCGATGTCAAACTTGTAGGAAGCAACGGGTCCCTCGATAGGTTGGCCGTAAATTTTCGTGATCTGCCCGCCGCTGACACTCGCCTCAATCGTCGCGTTTTGCGCTGCAACTTCCAGCAAACCGTGCAGCTCTTCCACGAACGCGGTCGGGATCTGCTCCGGGTCCTTGACGTACGTGTAACGCCCGCCGCCTGCGTTCGCCATTTCCGCCAATCTCTTTTCGTTAAACTCTGTACCGCAGCCGAAAGTCGAAAAGCCGATGCCACGCGCATCTGCTTTGGCGACCAGCTTGCTCAGGCCGTCCGGCGTTGTCACGCCACGATTGGCGATACCGTCAGTAAGCAGTAACACGTGTTGAACCTGGCCGTCAGCGCGCTGGCTATCGATCTGCGCAATCCCTTCGAGCAAGCCGGCACTGATGTCGGTGTAACCGCCGGGCGTGACTTCATCGAGCCGATGAAGAAGAAAAGCCTTGTTAACGACGCGGCCCGCCGGAGAAAGTACGACGGCCCTATCGCTAAACGCGACGATTGAGAGAACGTCGCGCTCGCTCATGTTTTGAATCACTTCCCGGGCCGCCTCGACCGTAAACGGAAGCTTGCGCGCTTCAGCCATGGAGCCGGACCGATCAAGCACGAGAGCGATGTTCAAAGGCGGCCGCTCGGGTGAAACGTTCGTCGCTGTCACATTGTAGTCAACCTTCAGCAGGAGCGGACGTGGCATTCCATTTGTGTAAGCTGCGTGACTAAACGCGGCATGCAGTTCGGCTGGCGCTGTGCCACTCGGAGCCGGGGAGTTATTCTGCGCGAACGCAATACCAATTTGAAGCGCGGTGGCAAGATACACTGCGCCCATCGCGCATCCGAGGCGAATCATTTACTCTGCCCGCTCTGCGGGGGCAAAGCATCAGGCGCGCTTGTCGCAGCTACAAGCGGAGCCCGAATTGCCGCGGTGTATTCGGCCGGCGCGTCGTCAAGATCGACATCCTGGGCGGATTCGCTCTGATTCACCAAAGTTTGAAGCGCGATGGTTGTTGACGGATTAGTCGTCGCGCTAACTACGCTGTTGTTCGCAGCATTCCATTGCTGGAGCGGATAACTGTTCTGCTGCGGCGGCAGAGTTGATGGAGCCGACTGGTACATCGACCCGTTGCCGTAATAGCCTTGCCAGTAAAGCCAGTCGCAGTAAGCCGGATCGTAGTAGGATGAATACGGATCACACGGATCACCGCCGTAACCGTAGTACGGAGAACCATACGTGTACGGATAATAGCCAGAGTAATATGGATAGGCGGAGTAAAACGCACCAAAAGCAAACGGATAGAAAAAGAAGCTGTTGTGGTGGTGGTGAAATCTATCGTGATGATGGTGATCGGCGTTGATTCCGGTATGGTGATTTGTCGCGACAAAATTGTGATTGCTCAGAGCGTGCGTCCTCGCAGGTGTTCCGACTCCATTGAAATAGCGGCTACCGCTGGTAATACGTCTGGCGCCGGAACCATTAAACTGGCCGCGCTGGCCCGCATGCCTGCTGCCAAAATGTTGCGTTGAAGTGATATGCGAACCGCCGATGTACCCGCGCGGCGAGCGACCTAGGTAACCAAAGGACCTTCCGATAGCATGTCCGCCGCCCACGTAGCCAACGCCACCAACGTGAGGATAGCCGCCGCCGATACGGCCGACACCAACAGCGTGCCCGCCACCGAAGTGCGCTCCGCCGACGTGGCCAACACCACCAATGTGGGCAGATCCACCGAAATGACCGCCACCAAAATGTCCACCACCACCGCCGAAGTGGCCCCCACCACCATGACCACCGCCTCCGCCGCCATGACCGCCGCGAGCGAATGCAAAGCCCACGGGTAAAACGAGGACACCAACTGCCACCGCCGCATAAGCCAGCTTTGGAAAGCGGCGTATTACAGCAAGTGCTGCTGTTTTCATGATGACCTCAACCAATTAAACGAGCAGATAACCTTCTATCCCTTGTTCGAAAAGGCATCTGGCCCGGCCGCGTCGCCGGTGGTCGAGCAATCATTCGTGCTAAATCAATGAACATACGAGGCTGGTTGGCCATGATCATGACTAGAAGAAGAAGCGCCCAAGCGACGCCTTGCCCAAAAACGTTAAGGGAAACTGTCCTAACCGCCGTTTATATTGATTGAGATGAAACAAAAGAACGTAGATCAAGCACTCCGATATCTGGCGTCGATCCCGCTTCCTCGTGTACAGGATAATTTGGCGGCATCGGTGCTGCGCGAAGTTCGCCTTCGTCAAATGCGTGCCGGTGCGCATTGGGCCGAGTTGCTAGCGGGTTGGCTGTGGCAGCGTCAAATTGCGCTGGCATCTATGATCGCCGCAGTTGTAGCGGGACTTAGTGTCGCAATATTGTCACCGTTGCAACCGAGCCGTTCCACAGTTTCACAGCACCTCTTCCTCGACGTCTTTTCGCAGTCGTCCCGCACATTGCCGTCAACGTATATTGCTTTGGACCGGTGAAACACTGGCTGCGGGTCTTTCTTTTTGTCCTGCTGATCAGTTTCGTCGCAGCAGGCGCGTGTTACTTAGCGCTGACGGGACGGTTTTTTGAACGACAGCGGAGCGCAGGCGCGGTCGATTACCATTATTGGATTCACGGCCGCCTCGGATTAGACACGCAACAGGAGAAAGCGCTTGAACCTATCGAAGCGAGATTCGCTGGCCGTAAAAGGGAATTGATGGCGCAGATTCGTGAAGGCAATCGCGAGTTAGCTGACGCAATTGCAGCGGATCAAAGCGACTCGGCAAAAGTGCAAACAGCCGTGGACAAGATTCATCGTGCACAAGGCGAATTACAAAAGGCGGTCCTGGAGCACGTGTTTGAAATGCGACCTGTTCTTAGAGCCGATCAATATGAGCGGCTAATCAAGCTCACCGCCGATGCGTTGCGTGATGCGCCGGAGTTACAGTGAGGCTGCTGAAATTTGAGTCGTGAATGGCAGCGGCACCCACAGACCCGGATTTGCCGCTCGTTCGTGCATTACAAGCTGGCGATCAAAACGCGCTTGAAGAACTGATCCGCAAATATCAAGAGCCGCTCTTTCGTTTCATCTATCGCTACGCGGGTGATGAACAGACGGCGCGCGATTTATTGCAGGAAACATTCGTGCGGCTCTATTTCAACGCGCGCAAATTCAAGCCGCGGGCGAAGTTTTCCACCTGGCTTTACACGATTGCTGCGAACTTGTGCCGGGATTACGCACGCAGCAGCCAGCAACAAAAGGCACGAATGACGATTTCAGTCGAAACATTCGATCAGGACGAAACGCGCATATCGGATACAGCGGCGTTGCCGAGTGAGGCCTTAGCGAGCGCGGAACGACTGGCGGCGGTGCAAGCGGCGATTTCAGAATTGCCACACAAACTAAAAACAGCGCTGATTCTATTTAGCTTGGAGAATCGTTCGCAAGCGGAGTGTGCGGAACTGCTCGGTGTCAGCGCCAAAACCGTAGAGACACGCGTTTATCGGGCGCGGAGGATTCTCGGAAAAAAGCTCGCATCCGATGAGGGTTAGAAGGCCAGCTTTCGTTTAATTAAACACGACCCACAAATCCAGCATGAAAAAATTGCTAATTGCTTTGTTAGGCCTCATCGGTCTCGTGGCGCTTAACCCTTCTGTCTTCGCCATCGATGCTTTCATTCATGACATAGCCGATCACACGATCGGCTACGGTCACCATCGCCATTATTATGGTTACGATTACGGCTACAGCGGCTACGCTGCCTACCCCGGCTACTATGGTTACGGGCGTCCGTATTACAGGCATACACACGCTGTCTGGCCAGGGAGTCACTATCACCGTCACTGGACGGGACTGGGACACTTCCGGCTTGGCCATCGTCACGGACATGGCCACGGTCACCACCATTGAGCCAGGTGCGACATGGATCATCGAATCATGAATAATCTGTGCATTTTTCGCGCTGTTTTCTCATTTGGATGTTTACTCGCGCTGACGACTGCGAGCAGTTTGACTGGTCAAGTAGCAGATCAAACGCAGGCGCAGCCAGCCGCGGGTGAAGCGGCGCAGAATGGAGAGCGCCTGGTTTCTCTCGTGCTGCTGTTAAGCGCGCCACGCAAACCGAGTCACGAACTAATCGCTCATGCAGTGAGCGAAGGTCTTGGAATGAAAATCAGCACAGATGCTGTCATTACCAAGCCCCCGTACCACCTCGTCACTGTCGGTTCGGACAAATTTGTCATCAACGATATTGCCCAGCCGTACTTCGAGAACAGCGCGCAAGTCGCCGATGAAATTAAGAATCCAAATCTCAGCCGCGCCGTCCGCGACCACCGCGCCTGGATCTCAGTGGACTGGGTGACCGCCGAGCAGAAAGCCGACTTGCGCAAAGTCTATCAAATGATCGGCAAGATGACGGCCCATTTGTCCGGCAAAGACACACTTGCTGTGTATAGCCCGGACATGGATCAATTCGCGCTTTGGGCGCCGACAGTGCGGAAAGGACTCGAAAGCGACGATCCGCTATCGGTGTTCGAGCCGGAGCAGCAAAGTCAGCCGTCGCCAGGAACTTCACCGGCAGCAACAGCCTCGCCGTAAGGAATACGGCCGGAAGGAAAAGAATTGAACATGTCGCGCATTCGGCTAATCCAAAGGAGCAGTGAAACAGACACGCGATATGGCGGTGCGATTGCCGATAGTCTTTGCGCTTATCGCGGCGTGGCTCTCGATCTCAAACCATTGCGCGCTAGGCGCATTAGCCGCAGCTAAGATGCAATCGGCGACAACGGGAATGCACTGCCATGGTACGCAACCATCGCCCGCAAAAAAAGATGACGGCGACGAAATGCCGTGCTGCAAGGTGCTGCGCGCTCTGGCAGCAGGTTCGGCGAAGAACGTCAGCGATGGTGTCGTAGGCGGCCATCAACCGTTCACATATCCGGCTGTCGCGTTCGTCACGCCTTCTCAGCACATTTTGCTTTGCGCGCGCCCGCTCGCGACCGGGCCGCCCGGTGCGCTTACTTTTGCAGAATTGATTCTCCAGCGGAGCATTCTGGCTCACGCTCCTCCTGTTTCTCTGAGCTAACGCGCCGCGTCCTGCTTCGCAGGATTTTCGCGCGTGTTTGCTCCTTTTCTCGTACGCCGCTGTTGCGTCGTGCCTGCACCTCTCGGCTCCGCACTGCGCCGCCGATCCATTTATCAACCGCAACTCAACCAAAACCAAAAAATGAAAACACCTAAATACAAACTTACAACGCTGTTGTCCGCGGCGATTGCGTTCGGGATGATCGCGTCGCTCGGACAAGCAGCCAACCTTTCGGACCAAGACAAGAAGTTCCTGACGAGTTATGAGAAAATCCACGTCGCTTTAGCCGCAGATGATTTGACGGGCGCAAAGGCGGCCGCAACTGAGTTAGGCGATCAGGGAAGCGATATCGCCAAGGCAAGTTCGTTAAAGGACGCGCGGGCTGGATTCGAAAAAATCAGCGCCCACGCCAAGACGATAACAGCCGGTCAAAGCGGCTATCACGTCGCTCATTGCCCAATGCTGAAGAAGGATTGGGTGCAAACGTCGATAACGATATCGAATCCATACGGCGGAAAAGACATGGTCAGTTGCGGCGAGATCAGGAAATAAAACCAAAGAGAAAGAGGATATGAAAAAATCACACAGCATCGTTGCAATCGCAGCCGCGGCATTATTCGCGGCATCGCCCGTTATCGCTCATGAAGGCCATGAGCATGGCCAAAAAGACGAGCTCGCGTCCGGTGACACGAGAAAGATCACCGGTGAGGTCATCGATATGGCCTGCTATATCGATCACAACTCGATCGGCGAGAAGCACTCCGATTGCGCAAAGAAATGCATCACCAGCGGTTTGCCCGTTGGTCTGAAAGCCGATGATGGCAAAACGTATCTGCTGATCGGCGAGCACAAACCGTTGAACAGCGAGCTGGCGCAATACGCCGCGAAGAAAATCACAGTCGAAGGCAAGGTCGTGTCGCGCGACGGCATCTACATGGTCGAGAACGCCGTTATCCAAAAATAAAGCCCATTTATCTTACATGAAAACCAAACATCACATTGCGCGGTTGCTGCTCGCGACCGCTCTGTTGGGCGTTAGCGCGGCACTGGCGCACGACCCGAGTGGCAAGGTTGATCCAATGAATGCGACCCTCCAGTCCCTGAAAGGCGCGGAATTCGAGCAGAGTTATTTGCAGCAGATGATTCAGCATCATCGCGCGGGCATCGAGATGGCGAAGCTGGTCAACGATCACACTAAACGCACCGAGCTCCGGCAGTTCGCGGACAAAGTGATCGCGTCGCAACAACAGGAAATCGACCAGATGACCAATTGGCTCAAGGATTGGTTTAAGGCTTCGCCGAAAGAAGTCGCGAACGAAGCCGCCGACAAGGAAATGAAAATGCATATGTCGATGTTGAGCGGAAAGCGCGACGCCGACTTCGACAAGTCGCTTCTCGATATGATGCCGAAACATCATCACGCGGCGGTTGAAATGTGCGAGCAAGCGGAGAAGAAAGCGACGCGCGCGGAGTTGAAGCAGTTTGCAGCGAAGCTCGCGAAAGAACAGCAGGACGAGATCAAGCAGATGAAAAGCTGGGCAACTTCCTGGTTTGGTCCGGTGGGTTAGCTCAAAGCGACATCATGAAAACACTAAACATGCTGTCATGGTCATAATCATTGGCACAAACCGGTGGGCGCTAGGAGCTGTGGAATATTTGCACACATTTCTGAGTGCCCTGCCGATCTGCGGTCTGGCCGTGGGTGTAATCGGGCTATTCTTCGCGATTTATTTTCGGGATCGAACAGGACGGCTTGTCGCGTTGGCCCTTCTCATGGTGAGTTCCGCGCTGGTGTGGCCAGTCTGCTACTACATCGGTCGGCATGACGTAGAAATGGTATGGAATCAGGAGGCAAACAGGTGGTTTCAAGAAGAGATCCGGCCGAGAGAAGAATTCGCCGCGCTTTTCTTCATTGTCGCCGCGCTTTCGGCAGTTGCGATCGTCACTGAATGGAAGAGACCTCGCGCCGCTGCCGTGCCTTTGGCGGTGGCAACGTTATTTCCAGCAATCGTTGCCGTGGTTGTCGGAAGTTACATGGTATTCACTGATTGCCCGATTATCCCTCGCAATTCGCAGACGCTATCCGTTGCTCCAACGGGGCAAACAGATCACCAGCGAGAACCGCAATATTAGCGATACGTAATTGATTCAATAAAGTATGAACTCGTTCACCGTCCTTCGTGAGCATCTGAGTGATCCTGAATACATCCACGTGCTCATCAATCCATTGCCAGTCTACGGGCTAGCGATTGCTATCATCGCGCTGGTGCTTTCTATGTTTCTGAGAAATCAGCGCCTCACGATTGCTGCACTCATACTCACCTTCGTCACCGCAATCTCTGCGTGGCCGACTTATCACTACGGCGAAGCTGCGTACGATCGCGTGAAAGCGATGTCGGATCCTGCCGGTGAGCAATGGCTCGATGAGCACATGGCGCGCGGTGAGAAAATGATCTGGCTCTTTTATGTCTTGGCCGGCGTGGCTGCCATTGGAGTCGGTGCAGTTCTGAAATGGCCGCGCACATCGTTCGCGATTACGGTAGGCACACTCGTATTAGGCGCTGCCACCCTCGGCACTGGCGGCTACATCGCGTACGCGGGCGGGCACATCCGCCACAAAGAATTCCGTTTTGAACCTCCGCCAGCCCCGCGCGCTGAAGAGCACCATCATGGTGAGGAACACCAACACGGCGCGGAACAGAAGCCGCAAGCTTCGCCAGTCGGCCAGGCTGAACATGCTGGCCACGAGGGAATGCAGCCGCAACAATCGCCGAGCGCCGAAGCACCAAAAACGGAAGAAGAGCGAAAACAGCTCGAAGCCAGTCGACTTCAATTGGAGGCAAGTCGATTGCAACTGGAAGCGAGCAAGAAACAGCTCGAAGCGGCTGGTGGTGCGAGCCCAAGTGCATCTCCTGGTGCAAGCCCAAGCGGTTCACCCGGCGAAAAACCGTCGCCGGAAGAGCAACATCAGCACGAACATCATCCACCACCATGAGGAAGAACGAGATCGTCCAATTTGTTTTAGTAATTTCGGTCGTCGGCTTGCTCGCTGGTTGCGCGACCGAGCCGCCACCGTTGCCGCCACACAACCCAGCCAATCCGCAAGTGCGTGGTTCGACAACATCGCCACGCAATTTACTTGTCCAAGACGAGACAACGCTGGCGATCCAAAGAGAATTGAGCGCTACTGAGGCCCACGCCAAAAGCGCCGAAACCATGACGCATGACATGAGCAACATGCCCGGCATGCAACACGGCGATATGCAGGGAATGCAGCACGAAGGCATGAAGATGGAGCAGCATGACCAAATGAAAAAGGCAGGTGAGATGGCAGGTCATGAAGGAATGCAGCACGCTGGTGCGCCACAACCAGAGAAAAAAGCGATGGAAGCGGAGATGAAAAAAACTTCCGACGAAATGAAAGCAACTTCCGACGCGATGAAGAAAAAGTCGGATGGGATGAAAAGTGAATCGGAGGCGATCTACACTTGCCCGATGCATCCGCAGGTGCAGTCGGACAAGCCCGGCAAGTGCCCAATTTGTGGAATGACACTCGCCAAAAAGAAAGCAGGGCAATGATGCTGCGAAAACTTTTCGTTCTCCCGGCGATTGTCGGCATCGCAGGCTGCGCGCATGTCGATCCAAATCCCGCGTTTCGAGAGCTGGCAAACACGGTTCACCTGAGAACTGGCAAGCGCGTGCAATGGAATCGCGGCAGCGCGGAGGATGCTCAAGCGCAAGTGGCGGTTGCTTCACTCCTCCGCCGTTCATTAACCGCCAACTCAGCAGTGCAAGTCGCGCTGTTAAACAATCACAGTTTGCAGGCGACATATGAGGAACTTGGAATTGCGCAGGCGGATTTAGTCGAAGCAGGTCTGCTTAAGAATCCGGTTTTCACATTCGAACGACGCCTTCCGGGTCAAGCGGCGGAGATCGATCTCTTACAAGAATTCATCGACATCGTGCTTCTCCCGCTGCGCAAGCGAATCGCTGCAGCGCAGTTCGAAGCAGCGAAACTGCGCGTTGGTCATGAAATTCTAAATCTCTCCGCCGAAGTGCGCTCCGCATTCTACGAGCATCAGGGCGACCAGCAGCTTGTTGATCTGCGGAAAACTGTCGCCGAAGGGGCTGAGCGTTCTGCTGAAACTGCGCTGCGCATGCACCAAGCAGGTAATATCACGAGCCTTGATCTTTCCAATGAACAGGCGTCGCACGCGCAGGCAAAAATCGAGCTAGCGAAAGCACAAGCCGAGGCAGTCGCGAGTCGCGAGAAATTGAACAAGCTAATGGGCGTATTCGGCGAGCAAACGAATTGGACGGTTGCGCCGCGGCTGCCCGATCTTCCCGGAAGTGAACTCGCCACTTCACGCCTTGAATCGCGGGCGATCCAGCAGCGGCTCGACCTTGCTGCTGCTCGCCAGCAATTCATAGCTCAGGCGCGTGCGCGCGGCATCGCACCAGCCGAGGCAATCTTACAGCAAGCAGAGATCGGCACTCATTACGAGCACGAGATTGAGGGCGGCCTTCACTCCGTTGGACCAAGTGTGATAGTGCCAATCCCGATTTTCAATCAGGGTCAACCGGCATCGGCGAGGGCAAGCGCGAAAACGCGCCAAGCTGAACAACGCTATCTCGCCCTCGCTGCCGATATCCGTTCTGACGTTCGCTCCGCCCGTGATCGAATGTTGCTGGCGCGGCGGGAGGTCGAGTATTTCAAATCGACGGCGTTGCCGACCCGTACGCGTGTGACGGAAGAATCGCAGCTCCAATACAACGCGATGCAAATCAGCCCATTTCAGCTTCTGCAGGCAAAACAGGAGGAAGTGAAGACGGGCGCGGATTCAGTCGAGGCGCTGCGTGATTATTGGGTCGCTCGTGCCGAACTCGAAAAAGCTGTTGGTGGAAGTCTCACCGGAAAATTCGTTTCATTTCAAAACCAAGGGAAGGAATAAAACATGATTACACGACGGAAATTTCTTGCCGGGGCCGGAACGGTTGCCGGCGGCGCAGCATTATTGCAAAAGCTCAGTTCCGCTCAGGAAGTCAAAACGCGCCAACCTGACAAACCGCGCGAGACGACCGCCGCTGCGAATAAAAATTTACCGCTCCGGGACCGAATCGACCCAAAGCCGATCCATCCACCCGGCCAAGCTGGTCGCGATTATAATCCGGTCATTACGCCGAACAGTTTCTCTCTGCCGTGGAAAATCGTGGACGGCATAAAGGTATTTCACCTCATTGCCGAGCCGGTAGAGCATGAGTTTGCCCCGGGATTAAAAGCGCATTGCTGGGGTTATAACGGGCATGTGCACGGTCCGACAATCGAAGCCGTGGAAGGGGACCGTGTCCGCATTTATGTCACGAACCATTTGCCGGCCGGCACCAGCGTGCATTGGCACGGCGTTTTATTGCCCAACGGCATGGACGGTGTAGCCGGGCTTACGCAGAAAATCATGCAGCCGGGCGAAACGTTCAAATACGAATTCACGCTTCGTCAGCACGGCACGCAGATGTACCACTCCCATCACGACGAGATGACCCAGATGGCGCTCGGCACGGTAGGCCCATTTGTGATCCATCCCCGCAATCCTAAAGGCCCGCGCCCCGATCGCGATTTCGTGTTCATGACACACGAATGGCAATTGATCGTCGGCACGCAACGGCCCAATCCAAATCAGATGACCGACTTCAACGTTTTCACCTTTAATGCGAAAGCATTTCCTGCCACCGAACCAATGGTGGCAAAGCTCGGTGACCGCGTCCGCATCCGGCTGATTAACCTGGGCGCCATGAGCCATCACCCGATTCATCTGCACGGTTATCAGTTTCAAGTCACCGAAACCGATGGGGGGCAAATCCAAGAGTCAGCGCGGCAGGTTGAGACGAGCGTGCTCACTGCCGTAGGCCAGTCGCGCACATTCGACTTTGTCGCGGATGAGCCGGGCGATTGGGCGATGCATTGCCATATGACTCACCATGTCATGACGCAGATGGGTGACATGTTTCCGAACATGATCGGTGTCAAGCCTGGCAAGCTCGACGAGAAAATTCGAGCTAGCTTGCTGCCGGGCTATATGACCATGGGCACGGACGGCATGGGAGATATGGCCGAAATGGGCATGGCTGTTCCCAGAAACAGTACTCCCATGGTGGGGGGTCAAGGCCCCTTCGATTACATCACGATGGGCGGCCTTTTCACTGTTCTGAAAGTGCGCGAAGGCCTAACCAGCTACAAGGATCCCGGTTGGTATCAGCATCCCGAAGGCACAGTAGCAACAAATGCGACCACAGACGACCTGCGCCGCGACGGAATCGACGCGACGGCAGCGCCGAGTAAAGCCACTGAGCACACAGGACATCAACATTCGTAAGGAGATTAATAAGTCTTATGAATAAACATCATTACATCCGTCTCGTGATCATGACCCTCTTGTCCTTCTTAGCTATGTACATGCTGATGTATGCAATGGTTGATTCTTTTTCGAACGTGTTTTCCAACTTCAACCAAGTCTATATGCCCGGTCTCATGGCCGCTCCCATGGTGCTTATCGAAGTTGCATTGATGAGCACAATGTATCCGAACAAGAAATGGAACGCGCTGATTGCGATCGCGAGTGTAATCGCCCTTGTCCTGTTTTGGTCGGGCATCAGGCGACAGGTTGGAATTTCAGATAAGCAATTTTTGCGGTCCATGATTCCTCATCATGGCGGTGCAATCCTTATGTGCGAGCAAGCAGCGATCAACGATCCGGAAATCAAACAACTATGCCGCGAGATCATTTCAAGCCAGCAGCGGGAAATTGATCAGATGAAGGCGAAACTGAACGAACTGCATTGAAGACCACGACAGTAAATTTCAGATTATGGTTTGTTAGTCTGCTGCTGCTTCCATTTGCGGCCAATGATATAGTTGGACAAACGGCTCCTACTGACACTGGAGAAGTCAAAGCGGCAGTTGAAGGTTTTCACCAAGCTTTAATTCACGCTGACCGTGCAGCAGTGCTTGCGGCACTTTCGCCAGACGCAGTGATTCTTGAAAGTGGAGAATCGCAAACGCGCGCAGAATACGAGCGCGAACATTTGGCTGAAGACATCGATTTTGCCAATGCGACGAAAACTGATCGGTCGCCCTTGGTAATCAAACAAGAAGGCAACGTCGCTTGGACGACAGCGACGAGTAAAACGACGGGAACTTTCCAGGGCCGCAAAGTCGACAGCGCGGGCGTCGAGTTGATCGTGCTGACAAAGGATGAATTGGGATGGCGCATCCGCGCGATCCATTGGTCGAGTCGCAAGGAAAAATGAACCCTTCTGACTCGCAGATTCATTCGGCCGCGATGGACGGCCGCAACGGCTTGGTGGCATCGGCTTCGGCAATGCCAAAATACATTTGTCCAATGCACGCGGATGCTGGGAGCGACAGGCCGGGTAGATGCTCGAAATGCGGCGTGGCGCTAGAAGAGACGGCACCCCAGCGCACGCCTGCCAAAACCATTTACACCTGCCCGATGCATCCGCAGATCGAGCAGGATAAGCCAGGCAATTGCCCGATTTGCGGGATGGCGCTGGAACCGACGAACGTGGTGGGAGGCGCCGAAGAGGACAACGCCGAGCTGCGCGATATGACACAGAGGTTCTGGATTGGTGCCGCACTCACCCTTCCGGTCTTTTGTCTCGCTATGGCGCACATGATTCCGCATGCCCCGGCGTGGGCGATTGGCAATCTCTCGCGCTGGATACAATTTGTTTTCAGCACGCCGGTAGTGCTGTGGGCAGGTTGGCCATTTTTCAAACGCGGATGGCAATCGCTCCTCAACCGTTCGCTGAACATGTTTACGCTCATCGCGATGGGTGTGGGCGTCGCGTACCTCTTCAGCGCGGTCGTCATGCTTGCGCCGGGTATTTTTCCATCCTCGTTTCAGCAGCACGGCAAGATCGACATCTACTTTGAGGCAGCTGCGATTATCACGGTGCTTGTGTTGCTTGGACAAGTTCTCGAACTGCGCGCGCGCAGTCGCACTGGCGCGGCAATTCGCGCCTTGCTCGACTTGGCACCGCGCACTGCCCGCGTCGTCCGCAAGGGCGAAGAACGCGATGTTTCATTGGACGAAGTCGAGCGCGGAGATCAACTGCGAGTCCGGCCCGGCGAAAAAGTTCCAGTCGATGGAAAAGTCACCGAAGGCAGGACGAGCATCGACGAATCGATGATCACTGGCGAGCCGATGCCGGTTGAAAAGAGAGCGGGCGATCGGCTGACCGGCGGAACGGTCAATCAGACCGGCAGTTTCCTGATGGAAGCTGAACGCGTCGGAAGCGAGACAGTGTTGGCGCAAATCGTCGAGATGGTCGCGCAAGCTCAACGCAGCCGCGCGCCGATCCAGGGACTGGCGGATAAAGTCGCGTCGGTATTTGTGCCGGCGGTCATTGCGACTGCGATCATTACATTGATTGCATGGGTGACATTCGGTCCAGAGCCGCGCTTTGCTTATGCCATCGTTAACGCCGTCGCTGTCTTGATCATCGCGTGCCCCTGTGCGCTCGGCCTTGCCACGCCCATGTCGATAATGGTGGGTGTCGGACGTGGCGCGCAAGCCGGCGTGTTGATCAAGAACGCCGAAGCGATCGAGGTAATGGGAAAAGTGGACACCCTCGTCGTGGACAAAACCGGTACGCTTACCGAAGGCAAACCGCGCCTGACGACGATCATTGTTTCCGGCTGGCTGGAGGAAAACGAATTGCTCGCCGCTGCGGCGGCAATCGAGCAGCAAAGCGAACACCCGCTCGCCTCCGCGATTGTGCGCGGCGCGCAAGATCGAGATCTAACGCTGGCGAAGGTGGCGGATTTTCAATCCAGCACCGGAGGCGGTGTTAGCGGGGAAGTGAACGGAAAACGCGTGCTTGTGGGCAACCCGCAATTTCTCAAAGCGCAAAACGTTCGCGACCTCGATGCGCTCGAAGCGAAAGCCACTGAACTTCAAGCATACGGAAAGACGGCCATCTTTGTTGCTATCGAGGGACGCGCCGCTAGCATTCTCGCCGTTTCCGATCCGATAAAACAATCGACACCTGTTGCCATCGAGCATCTGCATAAGCTTGGAATTAGGGTGACCATGCTTACTGGCGACAACAAACGCACGGCACTGGCTGTCGCCGAAAAGCTCGGCATAGATGAAGTTGAAGCCGGCATTGAGCCGCAGCGTAAAAACGAGTGGGTGCGAATGCTTCGCAAGCAGAAACACGTCGTCGCGATGGCGGGAGATGGGATCAACGATGCGCCGGCACTTGCGGCCGCTGACGTTGGCATTGCGATGGGCACTGGCACTGATGTGGCGATGGAAAGCGCCGGTATCACGCTGGTGAAAGGCGATCTGCGCGGCATCGAGAAAGCGATCAACCTGAGCCGCGCAACAATGCGCAACATTCGGCAAAATCTTTTCTTCGCGTTTATCTACAACGCGCTCGGCATTCCAATCGCTGCTGGCGTCCTTTACCCGTTTTTCGGGATTCTTCTGAGCCCGATTATCGCAGGAGCGGCGATGAGTTTCTCATCAGTCTCGGTGGTCGCGAACGCTCTGCGGCTGCGGCATACCAATTTATAGGAAAGGAATCGCGATGGGGTCATGGAGGCCATCATTTGTACGTCTCTCCACAAACAGTTTGTACAATCGGCTAAATTGCTTAAGGGGTTTACCTCCGCTTTTCGTTAAACAGTGAGTGTCGATATCGAGTGTTCGGAAATTTTTCGCGAAATGCGCCCACAGAAACCGATTAAAAACAAACGCGGGCGGTCGATTGAAATGAGACCACAGTCTGGCCGCGGCGAAGAAGCTGTGCTGGGGGCATTATCCAAGTCGCGCCTTTACCGGGATTACGAGAAGGCGTTTACGCGCGCGACCGGTCTGCCGCTTGCGCTTCATGCTCCCGAGATGCTGAATGTGATTCGCTTTGCGCAGCGCGAGAGAAATCCGTTTTGCGCGTTAATGGCAAAAACGAACGTGTCGTGCGCCTCCTGCTACGCGCTCCAACAGAAGCTGGAAAAGGAAGCGCGGCTACACCCTCGCACTCTTAAATGCTTTGCTGGTCTGTGTGAAACAGCAGTGCCGGTGCGCGTCGGGGACAATCTGATCGCATTTTTGCACACTGGTCAGATTCTGCTGCACCACCCGGACAAAGCGCAATTCAATCGCGTGGCCCGCACGCTTCTGAAATGGGGGACGGATGTCGATCTAAAACAGGTCGAAGAAACCTATTTTAACACTCGCGTGCTGAGTCCGCGGCAGTACGAATCAGTTATTCGATTGCTCGCCGTTTTTGCCGAGCACCTTGCCTCTTGCGCTAACCAGCTCGCCATTCAGAAGGCGAAATTCGAGCCAGACGAAGTGGCGCGCGCGCGGGGCCACATTGTTGAACATTTTCAGGAAGAGCTGACGTTGGGCGGAGTCGCTCGCGCGGTGAACATGAGCGCGAACTACTTCAGTGAGAAATTCAAGCACGCGACTGGCATCAATTTCACCGAGTATGTTGCGCGCACCCGTATTGAGAAGGCACGTAACCTCCTTCAGAATCCAAAACTTCGCATCAGCGAAATTGCATTTGACGTAGGGTTTCAATCGCTTTCGCAATTCAATCGCTCGTTCAAGAAAATAGCGGGGAAATCGCCGACCAGTTTCCGCGCATCACTCACGCGAGCGTGAGCTAAGGCATCCAGCACGGATTGTGGGCTGTCATCGAAGCGCGTGACGCGAAAAACGCGTAGCTTTTCCGAAGCGATGCGTAGCGCCAAGCTAGCGGCGGGTTTCAAATTGTCGCGTGAAGATGGAGACCGCGGAGCGTCAAGTATGTATAAAAGCAGGATACTTCTGATCAGCAGTGACCATGCTATCGCCAAAGCTGGGTTTGAAGCGGCGACGAGCGCCCAACGCGTGATCCAACTTGCAAAAACAAGCAGCGACGCCTTTCGGGCGTTGACCGGAGACGTTGACGATCTGGCTGTCATAATCCTCGATCTGGATCCGGTGATTCATGGACTGGCGCTGCTGGAGGCGCTGTCAATGTGCCGGCACGTGCCGCCGTTGCTCGCGCTCACTGATCTGGAAGAGTGTTACATGAAGCCGATCGTGCAGCAGCATGGTGGAACCGAATGCATCGCCAAACCTGTGAATGCACAGGAGCTGGCCAGCGCGATCAACAAAGTGTGTTCTTCCGCCTGCTACCCCAGCCAATGCTCGTGCGACCGTTGGGGACATCCCGTGCGCGCGCCGATCGACCTTCCATTCGTTAGGCGCGCCGGACTTGAAAATTCATGGGACCGGGAAATTGGAGCCAACATTAGAGAAACTCGCGGCTCCGCGTCGCGATTTCAAACCGGTTGAAATGGTTCAGCTGCGCCAAGACCGATTACTCGCGGATGGGGACACATTAGCCCGCCGTGGTTCAAGACATAAACGGGAGACCCACTAAGTGACGCGGGAGTTTTCTTTTCTTCCAGCGGATGAACCGACCATCCGGTGCAAGGTCTGCACTAAGAAAATCGGGCCAGCGGAGGAGCGCACGAAAGTTTTCTACGGCGGCGAGGAACACATCGTGTGCTGTCCTTCATGCGCCGAGAAATTTCGGAGGGAGCCGCAACTTTATACGGTAGAGTGAGTGGACGGCATCACCGCGCAGAACGTCATGCGTTAGCAGAAATCAAATTGAATTGATGAAAGGCCGAAAAACGCGCAGCTTTTCCGGAGTGATGTGCAGCGGGTTTGAAGATGCTTGCATCGCGAGTACGAAATTACAGCCCAATAACAAGCGAGAGCCAACTCCGTTGACTAGCCCCGCGGGTTATGTGTCCCGCCGAGGCGTTGATCTTCTGCATGATCCGGCAACCAACAAAGGGACCGCTTTCACGGAAGCAGAAAGAGATGCGCTTGGGCTTCGGGGACTTTTGCCCGCGCATGTTCAAGCACAGCAAGAGCAGGTCAAGCGGGTGCTCGCGAATCTGCGCCGCGAATCTACGCCCCTGGAGCGTTACATTTTTCTGATCGCCCTCCTGGATCGAAACGAGACGTTATTTTATCGAACGCTCGTCGATCACATCGAAGAGATCGTGCCGCTTATTTACACGCCCACAGTGGGACAGGCATGCCAGGAGTACAGTAATATTTTTCGCAGGACGCGTGGTCTTTTTGTCACGGCAAACGATCGTGGCCGCGTCGCCGAAGTTTTGCGCAACTGGCCGGAGCGCGACGTTCGCGTGATTGTGGTAACGGACGGGGAACGGGTTCTCGGCCTCGGCGACCTCGGTGCAAACGGGATGGGAATTCCAGTGGGAAAACTCATCTTGTACAGCGCGTGCGCCGGGATTCCGCCATCACAGTGTCTTCCCGTAACGATCGACGTCGGGACGAACAACACGGCGCTGCTAGCCGACCCGTTATATCTTGGTTTAAATCAGCGACGAATCCGTGGCGAAGAGTACGACAGCCTGTTGCATGAATTCATGTCAGCGGCAACGGAGGTTTTTCCACGCGCATTAATCCAATTCGAGGACTTCGCTCATAACAACGCCTTTCGCCTTCTGAAAAAATATCGTGAGAGCGTCTGCTCATTTAATGACGACATGCAGGGCACGGCTGCTGTCGCTTTAGCGGGTTTGTACGGTGCGTTGCGAATAACCGGCGGGTCGCTAGCCGATCAACGTCTCGTCTTTTTCGGAGCCGGCGAAGCAGGTATTGGAATTGCGAACTTAGTCGTGGCCGCAATGGCTGAGAAAGGTTTGTCCCAAAGCGCGGCGCGCACGCGTTGCTGGTTCGTGGATTCTAAAGGCCTGGTTGTAAGCAATCGCGATGATCTGGCCGAGCATAAGCGGTCGTTTGCACATGATCACGAATTCTTGTCTGACGGCGCTGCGATTGTCGAAGCGATCAAGCCCACTGTGTTAGTCGGCGTAACGGGAAAAGCGGGAGTGTTCTCGCATCGCATTCTCGAAGCTGCGGCAAAGGTGAACACGCGACCGATCATCTTCGCGCTGTCGAACCCGACGTCGGTGGCGGAGTGCACCGGTGAAGAGGCTTATCGATGGACAAATGGTCGCGCGATTTTCGCCAGCGGGAGTCCCTTCGATCCGGTGAGAATTGGTGACCAGAAATTCGTCCCAGCGCAGGGCAATAACGTTTACATATTTCCTGGCGTTGGCCTGGGCGTAATCGCTTGCGCGAGTCGGCTCGTGACCAATGAAATGTTTCTGGCCGCTGCGCACGCACTCGCGCAACAAGTTTCTCAAACAGATCTGAACGAAGGTCGCGTCTACCCGCGTCTTAGTGCGATTCGAGAAGTCTCAGTGTCCGTGGCCGCTGCTGTTGTCGAGACCGCTCGCCGCCAGAATCTCGCTACGCGTGAAATACCGGGGGACATTAATTCTCATATTCGCTCAATGATGTTCGAACCCAATTACCCCGTTTATGCCTGACAGCGATAATAGTTTAAAAACCGAACGATTCTTGTAGATCGTTCACCTGAAACACAAACAACAGAGATGGAGCAAACATAATGAAAACAGCAAAGATATTAGCAATCGCCATTGCCGCGGCTTTGCCCGGCGCGGTGCTTCTTGCGCAAGGCGAACATGGAAAAATGGGCGGCATGATGCAGGAGCATCAGAAGATGGCGGCCGAGATGAAAGCGCAAGACGCCGAACTCGACAGATTAGTGGCTGAGATGAACGCCGCTACTGGAGAAAAGAAAATCGATGCCATCGCTGCCGTCATCACGAAGATGGTTGAGCAACGAAAGGCGATGCACCAGAAAATGGGCGGCATGCATGGCATGATGGAGGGTGGCATGATGAAGCATGAAGCCGAAGGCAGCGCGACGCCGGAAATGCATTAGCAGCTCGACGACAATTGATCACCGCAAGCGCGCGTCTTAAACCTTTCCTTGCGTGTTAGAACACCGCTTGTGCGGTGATTGACAAACTAGCAAGCAGCCGGGCGGGCACAGACACGGAATGCATGCACCTGTATGAGTGCTGAATCACGGATAGTGATAGACCCGGTGTGCAGGATGCAGCTTGATGAGAGGCACATGAAAGAGTCTCTCGTCTTTAAAGGGCAGCGATATTATTTCTGCTCGATTGGATGTTTGGCCGAGTTTCAAAGGCATGCTGAGGATTACATAACTGGCCCTCATACAGGAGGCGAGCCCAAGAATGTGTAGATTTCTCTGCTACAAAGGGCCTGAGATTCTCTTGGCGGATTTGCTGTATCGCCCGCAGAATTCGCTGATCCTGCAAAGCTTTAAAGCCAAAGAACGGATAGAACCGCTCAACGGCGACGGCTTTGGCGTAGGATGGTATGCAGGAAACATTACTCCGACCCCGTGTGTGTTTAGCAGCCTTACTCCGGCCTGGAGCAATCAGAATCTGCGTCGTCTCAGTGAGCATGTGAAATCATCTTGCTTCTTCGCGCATGTGCGTGCGGCTTCGCCCGGAATGCGTGTCTCCGAGGCAAACTGTCACCCATTTCAATCGGGCCGATTTCTCTGGATGCACAACGGCACCATTGAAGGATTCTGGCAAATCAGGCGTCGTCTGCGCGCGTCTTTACCCGACCAACTTTACAACACGATTGAAGGAACGACCGATTCGGAACATGCCTTTGCCGTTTTCCTAAGTCTGCTCGGAGATAGCGGAAAAGAATGTTCGGCGAAAGAAATAGGTCAGGCACTGGTGCGCACAATCGCACAATTGGAGCAATGGACGGCGGAAGCAGGCTTCTCTGCGCCGTCCTATTATAACTTCGCTGTGACCAATGGACAAAGTCTCGCGGCTGTCCGCTATGTTTCGGACCCGACAGTGGAGCCAGCCTCTCTCTATTATTCGGCTGGCCGGAAGTATCAAGTTACTGAGAACGTCTGCCGATTTGTCGAATGTGATCCGAGTGAAAGAACAGTTATCATCGCCTCCGAGCGGTTGAATGAGAATCCAACAGCCTGGATCAGGGTTGCCCCGAATCACGTTCTGACGATTGGTCCAGACCTGACAGTGAACGTAGAATTGATGGATGTGATGCGGCTCGGTTTCGCCCATGCATGACTAAAAGCAATAATCACAAAGAAGAGGGTATAAGAATATGATAAATACCAAACATCTCCTCAAAGTAACAGCAGCATGGATTAGCATCGTATATGTCATCTGTTTCGTCGGCGTGGCATTGATCCCCGGATCGCGTGACTGGTTCATGCATTACGCGCTTCACATCAACGCGCGCCTCGGTGAAAACGTTACGACCTTTACGACATTTGTTTCCGGCCTGGTGATCTGGAATGTGGTTGCGCTTTTGGCCGCATGGCTCTTCGCGCTTCTACACAACAAGATTAAGCAGTAACAATCGACACAGGAGATAAAATAATGAATCCAAGATCGACATCGATGATCCGGATTGCCGTGGCGCTCGCGACAGGCTGTTTCGGTCTTAGCAACCCCGCACGCGTTGACGCAGTGCCTTCTCAGATGAGTCATGAGATGTCAGGGACAGTGCAGCGAATCGATCGCCAGAGCCTAATGATCGTTCTCACAGGAGCATCCAAGCCGGAGGCGTTCGCGTGGAATTTGAAGGATACAGGGTTTTTCCGTGATGGTGCACCCTCCACAGTTGACTCGCTGCACGCCGGCACCTACGTGCAAATCCGTTGCAGCCATCCTTTGATTGGTTCTGTGCCACTTCTTTACCGGGTTTCCTGGCAGACGGGTACCTCACCTGGAAAGAGAAAGTCGGAAAGATGAATGATCCGTAAGATCAGCAATCTGCATCATGAAACATGCCCTCGGAATGTTGATCGGTTGCGGATTAGCATTTCTCGTGGCGTTTCTTCTGCCCGCGATTGGAGTCAGTGGTAACGTTGCGCTCGTGATCTTCTTCGTGCTGATGGTTGGATGCCATCTCTTCATGGGTCACGGCGCTGACGGAAAAGAGAATCATGAACAACACGGCAAGAACACTTAGTCCACGACATTTGGGGTTTGCCTTCGGCGCAACCGGCGTTCTTTTTTATCTGGGCTGCGTTCTGACAATGAGCACGGTGCCGCGTGAGACGGCGATTATTTTCTTTAACAGTCTTCTCCACGGAATCGATGTTGCACCGATCCTTCGTGAGCATGTTTCGCCTGGTGAAGTCTGCCTTGGCATCCTGGGGACCTTTGTTCTCGGCTGGTTTGCCGGCGCGCTCGTGGCGTTGTTTTACAATCTTGGATTGATACTCAGCAAAAAGGAGTAGGCGCCCATGAGCATCCTGGCGACTTGGCTTATCTTCATGTTGGTGTTTCTCGCAATTGGTTACATGCTCGGCGCGAGAAGCAGAGGCGCCGCACCGCGTGAGACCGGTTCTTCGGAGACGCCAGCTATTGGCGCGGAGACACTGGCAGATTTTCAGCAACGTGTAATGCCGGTCTTGGCGGTAGCAGGACACCAAACGCGCGCCGGCGGCGTGCTTTTCGAAGGGAAGCTGCGAACAGATCCGCAAAGCGCACTCTCGCAACTCACACACGTTTTCGCAGCGGACAAGCTCACGCCAATTCTTGAAGAGGGCGACCAGGGCGGAGAGGTAAAGATCGCTCTTATTCCGGGAATTGACCAGCTTGCCCGGCCGTCGGCAGCACTGGAGCGGCCAAAGTGGGGAGTGCATTGGCTGCTTTTTGTGCTCACGCTCATAACGACCACTTGGGCCGGCGCATTACACGCCGGCGTCGATCTTATCAAGGAACCGGGCCGGTTCGCAGTTGGTTTACCTTACAGCCTCGGATTGATGCTGATTCTGGGTGCGCATGAGCTTGGTCACTATTTTGCGGCCAAACATCACGGCATTCGCGTAACGCCGCCTTACTTTATCCCGGTACCTTTCGCGCTCGGAACTTTCGGCGCGTTTATCAAACTGAAATCGCTCGCGCCGGACCGGCGCGCCAGCTTTGATGTCGCTGTCGCTGGGCCGCTCGCCGGATTGGTCTTCGCCATTCCCGCGCTATTGATCGGACTTCAACGCTCGCGCATTGTCGTCGGCCCTTCGTCCTCCGACATGTTGCATACAGGAGTTCAAGTCGGTTCATCATTCCTGTTGGCGATCCTGGCAAAAATTGCCCTGGGTGCGGACACAATAGCGGGACATCAACTCATGCTGCACCCGCTCGCGTTTGCCGGCTGGCTCGGCTTGTTGGTCACCGCGCTCAATTTGCTGCCGATCGGTCAACTCGACGGCGGACATATGGCGCACGCCCTTTTGGGGGCGAGACGCGGACATGCAGTCAGTGTCGGCGCTCTCGTCACGCTATTTGCGTTGGCGCTCTTCGTTTGGCCGGGATTGATGATATGGGCGGCGATTGTCTGGTTCATCGCCGGCACCCGAGACGTGCCCGCGCTAGATGACATTACTCCGCTTAACCCGGGACGCCGCGCGCTCGGCTGGTTCGCGTTCCTGCTCTTGGCCGCGATTATGATTCCAGTGCCACACGCACTTTACCCGTCATTCGGGATTCATTGTCCGTATCTGTAACGGTTGTCACTCTGCGGCGCGGCGCCTGATACCGAAAAATGGCGCAGCTTTTCCGTACGGATGCGTAGTTCGCGCATTCGAGAGCTACGACGATTAGTTGGTGAGACGCCGGTTCAAATCGCCACGCTTAGCGTCAAACGCGTTGCCGCGAACGAGGCCGCTGGGTCCGTCACAGCTTCGGTATTCCCGGCGATTTCGCCTTGCCCACGTTTAGCTGGCTTGAGAAGTCGAAAATCCGAAGCATCACCATGACGCACGAACCCGCGGCAGGATTTGCGGCTGATGCTTATGCGCGCATCAACGGCATCGGTTTGGTGTGCGTTACTTATTGTGTGGGCGGTCTCAATGTTCTGAATGCAATTGCCGGCGCGTACGCCGAGAAATCACCGGTAGTAGTCGTAAGCGGCGCGCCTGGCCGGAAAGATCGCGAAAAAGACCCGTTGCTTCATCACAAGGTCAAGACTTTCGAAACTCAACGCCGGGTGTACGACGAAGTGACGGTCGCAAGTACTGTCTTGCTTGATGAGCAGCGAGCAGCTTCCGAGATTGTCCGTTGTGTCGAAGCGTGTCTGCGTCACAAGCGGCCTGTTTATATCGAGATCCCGCACGACATGGTGGACCGCAAGATTCCAGTAAGCGGAATTTCTGCCGGCGTACCCGAAGAGTCCGATTCCCGCACGCTAACAGCGGCGCTCGAAGAGACGCTCACCCTTATTCGTGCTGCCAAGAAACCAGTGATTCTGGCGGGCGTAGAATTGGCGCGTTATCGCACCGCTAGACTAGTCATACGAATGGCCGAACGCATGAACATTCCGATCGCGGCTGATCTCTTAAGCAAGAGTGCCGTTCCGGAGAATCATCGTCTGTACATCGGCGTTTACGGCGGGGCGATGAGCAGCGACGAACATGTCCGCAAGTACGTGGAATCGGCTGACCTCGTTCTCATGTTGGGCACTTTCATCACCGACATGAGCATGGGCTTTTACACCGCGAAGCTCGATCGCAGACGGACGGTTCTGGCAACGACCGAGCGCGTGAGCGTTCAATATCATCGTTATGAATCGATTCAGTTTCCCGATTTCCTTAAGTCGCTCGCGACTGCGAAGATTAAGCCGAAGCGCTTCCACCATCCTAATCCCCACGCGGTACCTTTACCGTTGAAAAAGGCAGAATGCTTCGACTCGCTAACCATGGTCGAGGTTTTTCGCATTCTTTCCCTACATCTCGACGAGCGTTGCTGTGTTGTCGCCGATGTAGGCGACGCGATCTTCGGTGCAGTGGGTATCCGGAGCGCTCGGCAGGCGCAGTTCATCGCGCCTGCATATTACATGTCGATGGGATTCGCTGTTCCCGGAAGCATCGGCGTAGCGATGGCTGCTGCAAAGCTACGCCCCTACGTCTTGGTCGGCGATGGTGCATTCCAAATGACTGGTGTCGAAATCTCGACCATCGTTCGTCTCGATCTCAATCCGATCATCATTATTCTTAACAATGACGGCTACGGCACAATGCGAAGCATCCGCGCCGGATGTTTCAATCAGATCACGCAGTGGGATTACAGGAAAGTCTGCGAGCTTGTGCGCGGCGGTCAGAGCACTACGGCATCCACGAAAGGGGAATTCGATGCGGCTCTGCGGCGCGCACGAAAATCTAACGGTGTTTCCGTCATCGAACTAAAGATCCCACCCAACGATACAAGCAGGCAGCTTGCACGAATCGCATCCGAGGTTGCGAAGATGCGGGGAAGCAAGAAAAACAACTATAAGCAGTAATCGTCCGCACGAGGTCTGTTGCGGAACTGTGATCGACTAGTGCTTTTGCTGGTTGATCCAGACTGTGCGCTAAATTGGATGCGAAATATTGCGCGTTCTTTCCGAAGAAACGCGGAGCAACCCGCGGAATTTCCTTGCAATTTGGGTGGTGAAAAGAACGCGACAACGTGCCGCGAATCATAACCGGAGACACCAACATGAAAGTAAGATACATAGTGGCAGCCGCATTGGCCGTCGCGCTTCAGAGCGCGACGGTGTTCGCCCAAGATTCGGGCGGAATGCAGGGAATGAATCAGCAGAAGCATCGCGAGATGATGCCGGTTCATGCGAAAATAATAGAACAACAGAAGGCGCAGGATACCGAAATTGAAAAGCTCCTCGCCCAGATGAACAGTGCTACTGGCGAAAAGCGGATCGATGCGATTGTTGCGGTCATAAACAAACTGCTCGAGCAACGCAAAGCGATGAATGCCGAGATGGCCGCGCACATCGACAGGTGATGATAGCAAAGGCGCGCTTTTAAGAGCCCGCGCGGTTTAAACGCATTAAAAGAAATGGCCGAGCTTCGCCAGGATCCAATCACGCTTGAATGGGTGAATATCGCACCAGAGCGGGGCAAACGATCGTCTGATTTTGCCCGGGCGCGAAAAACTACTTCCCAACGAAAGGGTTTGCGAAGCACATGTCCGTTCTGTCCTGGGCACGAAGACACAAGTAGCACTGATCTGCTGCGTTATCCGTCCGGAGAAGCCGGCGATTGGTCCGTCCGCGTTGTTCCTAACAAGTTTCCGGCATTTTTTGGCGAAGCGAAAGCGCAGCGGCGGCATCATGGCATTTACGAAGTCGCGCCGCCGACCGGCGCGCATGAAGTTGTGATCGAGACTTCGCGGCACGACACGAAACTGGCGGACTTGAGCGAAGCGGAGGTAATGATTGTGCTGAGTGCACATCGAGCGCGCTATCTGGCATTACGCGCGGACAAGCGTCTCAAATACGTGCTGATCTTCGGGAATCATGGCGAAGCGGCGGGCGCGTCGATTCAGCACGCGCACTCACAGATCATCGCCACGCCGATAATCCCGCAATATGCGCGGATAAAAATTGAAGGAGTTGAGCGCTACGAGCGCAGATATGGTCGCTGCGTTTACTGCGACATGGTTGAACAAGAGTTAAACGAGGAAGAACGGTTAGTGGCCGTGAGCAAATCCTTTGTTGCCTTCGCACCCTATGCGTCGAGACACCCGTTCGAGACTTGGATCGTGCCGATCGAACGCAGGGCGCACTTTGCCGATGTTGACGATTCCGAGTTGAGTGATCTGGCTACGATTTTTAAGGAAGTGCTTTTGCGGCTTGATCTGTGTCTCAATGATCCACCCTACAATTTTATGTTGCTGACTACGGAATTGTCGGAGCGTTTTCATTGGCATATCGAGATCGTTCCGCGACTGGCGGTTGCCGCAGGGTTTGAACTCGGCGCCGGCATTTACATCAACAGCACCGCTCCAGAAACCGCGGCGGTGCAGTTGCGCGAAGTGCTCCCGCGTTCCAACCGGCTCTCCGAAACTCACGAGAGCCTTTGTGCCTTTACTACCTAGTGCGCGCTGATGGACGCGGCCGTTGCTCTGGTTCAAGCGTATCTCCGGCTCAACGGCTATTTTACTGAAACGGAGTACCCGGTCGTTAGTCTGAATCACGGAAACACTGTTACTCTTACTGATGTCGATGTTCTTGCGATTCGTTTCCCGCGCGCCGGTCGCTGGATTCCGAGCAAGCGGCAGACATTGCCGCCCGATCCGTTGCTCGACGCACCGACTGATCGAATGGACATGATAATCAGCGAAGTAAAGGAAAGTCACTACCGCTTGAATCGCGCTGCTTACACTTTGCCCGTTATTGAAACTGTTCTGCGCCGATTTGGTTGTTGCGAGGACCCGCGCGCAACTGCGGAGGCTGTGCTTCGCGGCGAGCGCTCCTGCTCGCACGGCGGTCCAGCGCAACACTGCCGCATCCGCATTGTAGTCTTCTCAGGCGGAGAACCGGATGAGGCAAAACCGCATTTCGAAACGATCTCACTGCGGCACGCCACGCATTACATCTGTCGGCATCTGACCGAACAAGAGCAGGCTCTGTTGCATACGGCGCACAAAGATGACGCAATCGGACTTGTCGGATTGCTCTTGAAATTGGGGATCAGGTTCTGAAGTCCGAAGTTGCTCGCCGTTCGTCGATAGGCGCTCCTAAAGCGCAAAGGTTGCAATGTGGCTTCTCGCTCTAGTCTGTGGGATTATTTTCGGCTTCGCTTTCGGCCTAACGGGCGTCGGGTCGATTTTCGCCGTGCCAATGCTCGTCTATGCCCTCGGACTCCCGCCACATCGCGCTGTCTGTGTGGCGATGATTGCCGTAGCGTTTCTTTCGTTGCTAAGTACAGCACTGCGTTGGCGTCGCAGCGAAATTGAATTGCGTGCTGGCGGACTCATCGCGGTTATGGGAATCGCGGGCGCACCGATCGGTGCATGGATCGGAAGATTTCTAACAGGTAGGTCACTAATGCTGGTCTTTGCATGTGTTGTGATAGTCACTGCTCCGCGGATGATAATTCGCGGTGCGGAGCCGGCCATGCCGGGCTCACACGTGCTCGCCAGAAAAGGCGCGAAGCGATTTGCCCTGGCAGTAGCTGGTCTAACGACTGGTATTCTTGCCGGTCTGCTTGGCATCGGTGGCCTACTCATCATTCCATCGCTCGTCATGCTTGCCGGGATCCATATTCATCGCGCGATCGCCACCTCGGTATCGATCGTTTTTTTTATCGGAATCTCCGCGATTATTTCACACTTCCTTGCAGGCCAGCGCGTACCAGTGATTGCGACCGCGTTATTCGTCGGGAGCGGAGCGGTGGCAATGATAGCAGGGGCGCACCTTGGCAAAAGAATTTCCGACCGACAGCTGCAGACTGTGTTCGGCATCGCCATGTTCGCTGTCGCAGCGATCATTTTGCTCCGCAGTTTCGCAAGGGGATAAAACGGAAAAAATGCGGATAGATTCCGTTCAGGTGCGTAGTCACGAACGGGCACTCGCGGCAAATTCGTGATGGTCGAACCGGGACTACGTGCACATGCCATCACCGACTCTGCAAGGTTGCGATGAACACAGTTGTTCGTGTTTATCTCGACGACAGTTTGTGCGCTCCGCCGCGATGGCCGCGGGTGCGGTCGCGTTCGGTGGCGTTTTGATCCAAAAGGCAGGCGCCGCCGAGACTCATGCCGAAGCGATGAAAGCAACGCACGCGCTGACAGGGGACGCTGCGCGCGTCGGCATTCCCGGCCGCCGATGGATCATGGCGATCGATTTGGCCAAGTGCGACGGCTGCGGCAAATGTTCGGAGGCGTGCTCGAAAATGCACTTCATCCCGCCGACGCGGGAGTGGATCAAGGTGTTGCGGATTAAAGATTCCGAGAATACCGCGCCATATTATTTCCCGCAACCTTGTTACCAATGTGACAATCCGCCGTGCACGAAAGTTTGCCCGGTCGATGCAACTTTCAAACGCCAGGACGGCGTCGTGTTGATCGACAACGATCGTTGCATCGGCTGCCGGCTCTGTATGGCCGCGTGTCCGTACAATGTCCGCAGCTTCAACTGGGAGTTGACCGAAGAGCCAGCCGCGGAGAAATCACAGCAGTATTCTCCGGAGCGTGGTTATCCCAGAAAAGTCGGCACGGTGGAAAAGTGCGATTTTTGTCCCGACATGGCGGCGGCTGGAAAACTTCCGGCGTGCGCCTTTGTCTGCCCGATGGGCGCAATCTACTACGGCGATGAAAACGAGGATGCGGTCACAAGCGGCCTCGGCGAGACTTTGCGACTTTCGAAGTTGCTGAAAGATCGCGCCGGTTACCGGCACATGGAGGAACTGGGGACAAAGCCGCGCGTTTATTATTTGCCGCCCAAAGACCGGATGTATCCGGCGCCGAACCAAGCAACTATCCATGGCTGAACAAGACGCCAACACGAAAGCAGAAATCGAAATGCAACTCATCGGCACGCTCGGGCCGATGTCGCGCCGGCTAAAAATCGTGCTTGGCGCTTTGGGTGCAGTGGTTCTGGCGGGCGCTTTAGCCTGGGTGCATCAACTGAGACGCGGACTGGCCGTCACTGCGATGACGGATTATTTCTCGTGGGGCATTTACATTGTCGATTTTGTTTTCTTCATCGGGATCAGCATGGCCGGAACGTTGATCTCAGCGATTCTACGACTCACGGGCGCACAATGGCGAAGGCCGATCACGCGCATGGCGGAGGGAATTACAGTCATAGCGCTGCTGCTGGCCGCGGCCATGATTGTCGTAGATATGGGGCGACCGGATCGGCTTTGGAAGGTCTTCGTCTATGGCCGTTTTCAATCGCCGATTATTTGGGATGTGATGTCGCTGACGACGTATCTCGCCGGGAGCGTACTCTATCTATATCTGCCGTTGATTCCTGACCTCGCCATCCTGCGTGACCACCCCACGAAGTTTTCGCGCTGGCGCCGCTGGCTCTACACGAAGCTTGCCGCGGGCTGGCGTGGTTCGCCCGAGCAACACCGCGTGCTGGAGCGCGCAGTCGCAGTGCTCGCGATTGTCTTAATTCCAGTCGCGGTGTCGATCCACACCGTAACGGCGTGGCTCTTCGGCACGACGCTGCGTCCCGGCTGGCACAGCACGATCATTGGGCCGGATTTCGTCGTCGGCGCGCTTTACTCAGGCATTGCAGCGGTCCTGACGGTGATGGCGCTCTTTCGCTGGATGTTTCATCTCGAGAAATACATCACAGTCGATCATTTCAAGAAGCTCTCGCTTCTCCTTCTCGGTTCGTGTTTTGCCTACATGTATTTTGTCATCAACGAATACCTTGGGCCCGGCTATACGGGCGGCGCCGAGCAACACCTGCTCTCTTCCATCTTTAGCGGCCCCTACGCGATCGAGTTTTGGACCATGGCGATCATCGGTTTGTTCCTGCCCGCCCTCATCCTGGTGTTGCCTCCGTTTCGCAACGTCAAAGGAATCATCACGGCATCGATTCTGGTCAACGTCGGAATGTGGTTGAAACGCTACGTGATCGTCGTCCCGACGCTTGGCTCGCCTTTCATGCCGCCCTCAACGGTCCACGGTTCGCACCTGGTTTATATTCCAACATGGGTTGAATGGACGATCACGGTGAGCGCGTTTGCCGCTTCCTGTCTTTTCTACATCATCTTCTCGAAAATTTTTCCAATCGTCTCGATTTGGGAAGTAGCGGAAACGCCGGGTGCGATTGCAGTGAGCGAAAGCCGCGGACAACCGGAGGCGATAGCATGCGCATCATAAGTCCAATCCTTTTATTGTTAATGGTAAGCAGCGCGCTCCCGGCCGCGCCCTCGCTGACCCTGAAAACTGACGTAGAAGACAACAAGAAAATGATCGTTGCCACCGTGACCCGCGATGGCAAGCCGCTAGAGGGCATCACGGTTTCGTTTTACGTGCAGCGGAGTTTTGGAAAGTTAGCGATTGGCGAAGATAAAACACTTGAAGATGGATCGGCCGCTATCGCCGCTCCCGAAGGGTTGCCAAGCGGGCCCGGGGGGGAATTGAAAATCCTTGCCCAGGCAACGTTGCCTGAAGCTTCTGCCGGCGAAGTGAAAGCAAGCACTGACGTAGCCGCGCCGGCCACACCGGCGGAGCCAGCGGCCGCGCCCGCGCCCACAGCACCGCAGATCATCGACGCGCAGTTCACGCTCAAAGGCGACGTCAAGATTCTCCAGGAACAGGGGCATGTGCCGCGGGCATTGTGGGCGCCGCGGGCACCGTTCCTCCTCCTCGCCGCCGTTACCGGAATTCTCGTCGCCGTCTGGGGGAGTTACGCTTTCGTTGTCAGTCAAATCATCAAAATCAAACAAGGAGCAAAAACATGAAATGCACATTGTTAGTCATCGCCGCTGCCGCGGGAGTGGTTGCCGTAATAATGGGAGCGCAAGAAAAGTGGGTCGCGCCAGCACGCGCGTCCGCAAAGAAGAATCCTGTCAAAGCCGACGCAGCTTCTTCAGGCCGCGGCAAAGCTGTTTATACCGCCGAGTGCGCGTCGTGCCACGGCAGCGGTGGCAAGGGAGATGGCCCGGCCGCGAAGGATTTGGAAGTACCGGCGGGCGATCTTACGAAACTTGGCGGACAAACCGACGGCGCCTTGTTCTGGAAAGTTACGGAAGGGAAAAAACCAATGGCCTCGTATGCCACTAAACTCAGTGAGCAGCAACGCTGGGACGTCGTGAACTACATGCGGACACTCAAATAGAGGCGTGATGAAAAAGCCGATTCACCTGGTTGCCGCGCTTTTGGTTATCGGCAGCGCGCCCCTTTATTCACAAGAGCCACAATCCTCGCCGTCGCCGGACTCCTCTCCGCCGCCGGACAAGTACGTCTCGCGCGAGGAATATGACAAACTGAAGGGCGAGATGGAGGCGCTCAAGGTGCAAATGGCCGAGCTCATTAAGAAGCAGGAGGCGACAGCACCCGCGGAAGGTCCCGCGCCTAACAAAGAACCGTCGGATGGAAAACAAGTTGTTAGTACGACAACGTCTCAGAATGAGATTGATGAGCTCCGCGATCAATTAGCCAAGGTTAAAGAAACAGCCGAGAGCTCGAGGCCGGGCACTACTCATTTTCTGCTCACCGGTTACGGTTTTGCAGGCTTTGAAGATCGACATGGTGAAAAGTCCACCTTTAGCGCCGGGCTATCGCCAATCTTTTTGTGGCAGCTAAGCGACCGACTTTTCTTTGAGAGCGAACTGGAGCTAGAGCTCAATGACAACGAGACGGAATTAAACTTGGAATACGCGCAACTTGTCTATTTCCTCAACGATTATATCACCATCGGGGCAGGAAAGTTTCTATCGCCATCGAACATTTTCGGCGAGCGTTTCCACGCGGCCTGGATCAATAAGCTGCCGGATCAACCACTCGCAGTCGGGGAAGAAGACGGACTGCTGCCATTTTCCGAAGTCGGCGCAGAAGTTCGCGGCGGCATTCCAATCGGGCCGGTCACTCTCTTGTATGCTGCTTATGTTTCGAATGGTCCGCGTCTGAACACCGGCGCAGATGACGCAGGGTCACTCAACTTCGAAAACTTTACCGATACGAACGACAACAAGGCTGTGGGCGGACGAGTTGGCGTGCGGATTTTGCCGGAACTGGAGGCCGGTTATGGGATTCAGTACGCGCGCGTTGATGCAAGTGGAACTTCGTCCCATGATGCGAGCGTGCTCTTGCAGGCTGTCGATCTTAGCTACACGCGAGACATCGATTGGCTAAAGGGAGGCATTAACGTACTCGGTGAGTGGGCTTGGTCACAAGTGAGCCGGCTTACCTATGATCCCGATGGTTCCATGGGCTTCGGCCCAGTTACTTTTAGCAATCATCGTAATGGCGGCTATGTGCAGCTCGCGTATCGGCCTTCCAAACTGAAAGTCCCAGTCATCGATAAACTTGAGCTTGTCGGCCGATATGACAGACTCGACTCGCCCTCTAACGCGCCCGGCGCATTCGACGAGCGCCGCTGGACCCTCGGCCTTAACTATTGGCTGGGCGGCAGCACGGTTATCAAAGCTGCGTATGAATGGGGCGATCGTAAACCTACTGGCAGCGATTGGGAAGATGCTAACGCGTTTCTCCTCCAAGCGGCGATGGGATTCTAAAAAGGACCCAACTATGACACGCATGAAAAGAATTGCTCAAACGACGGCCCTGTTAGTTGTCCCTGCTCTCATTGTCATTGTCAGTTGTAAGACAAGCGAAAAACCGGGCGGACAAGCAACGGCAGAAGTTGCACCGCTGGCAAAGGGTGGTGCGCAACTTTGGGGCGAAAATTGTGCGCGCTGTCACAACATGCGCTCGCCTTCAATTTACAGCGATGCCGAATGGGGAGTAGCGATGCAGCACATGCGCGTGCGCGCTAACCTCACCGCCGACGAGTACAAAAAGATCCTTGAGTTCCTGAAGAGTAGTAACTAACCGCCCGTGGATCTGACCACAAACTATCTCGGACTGTCTCTCCGCTCGCCGCTGGTTCCCTCAGCGTCTCCACTTTCGGAGAAGATCGCAAGTGCACTGCGTCAGCTATTCCGCAGGCGAGTGTCGGCCCGAATTGCTGAGCTGCGCACATTCTTATGGCACAGAAAGTAACGATCGGCTTGGCCACGGCGGCTGATCGAATTGCTTCCTCACGTCGTTGCGTGCCCCTCGCACAGCTGCGCCAAGCCTTCGTTTGTTTCCGCGATGATTTGATCAACGACGGCCTTCATATCTTGAGTGCGTTCCCACACCATGAGTTGTCGGTCCGCGCCCGTGCCTTCGCGTATGATGTTCTCGATGTGCGCCACTTCTGCGTGGCTGCCCAGCTCCTCCACTTCCGTGGCGATAAAGTCCAGCATTTCGTGGAGCAATTCGCGTTCATCCATTTCGCACTTGCGGCCAAAGTCGATCAATTTCCCATCCAGTCCGTAGCGCGCAGCACGCCACTTGTTTTCGTCGACTAAACGACGTGGATAACTGCGAAAAGTAACGTTCTGCCGCCGTAGCTTGTGCAATTTCAGGACGATCGCTTGCATCAAAGCAGCCAGCGCGATGGTGTCGTCCACGCGCGATTGCGCGTCGCAAATGCGGAACTCGATGGTGTTGAAGAAGGGATGGAGCCGGATGTCCCACCAGATTTTTTTTGCGTTGTCGATGCAACCGGTGGCCACGAGCAGCTTCAGGTAATCTTCGTACTCGCTGAGGCTTTCGAATGCGTCGGGAATACCGGTGCGTGGGAAGCGCTCGAAGATCATCTGCCGATATGCTTTCAGCCCAGTGTTTTGGCCTAACCAGAACGGCGAATTGACCGAGAGCGCGTAAAGGTGCGGCAAGAAATAGCGAGCCTGGTTCATGATGTCGATCGCTTCGTCGCGATCTGGAATTCCCACGTGCACGTGTAAGCCGAAGATCAAATTCGCCCGCGCGATTTGTTGCATGTCTTTCACGATGGTTGCGTAGCGTTCATCCAGCGTGATCAGTTGATCCATCCAATGCGAAAATGGATGGGTGCCAGCGGAGGCGATTCTTAATCCATCTTGCGCTGCGAGCCTGGCCAGCTCGCTTCGAAGGTCGACAACTTGTTGTCTCGCGCAGCGCGCGTCGTTGCAGATCTCCGTGCCAAGCTCAACGACGGATTGATGCATCTCTGGCTTGACGTGTTCCTTCAAAATCATTTTACCGCCGGCCAGAATTTGTTGGATATGCGAACGAAGTTCCCGCGTCTCCGGGTCAAGGATCTGAAATTCCTCCTCGATCCCAATGGTAAAGATGTGATCTTTCGCGCTCATGGCGCTTTGAGGTCGCCACTATGCAAGCTTGGAAGATGATTGGCGATAGCTGCTGGGCGATGCACCGACGATCTTCCGAAAAACGCGATTGAAATGCGTGAGCGATTGGAAACCGACATCGTAGGCGACCTCGCTGATGCGACGATTCCGATCAAGCAGCAGGTTCTTGGCTTTCTCGATTCGCACCCGGGCGAGGTAATCGGTTAAGGTGAGGCCGGTCGCGCGCTTGAAGAGTTTGCAAAAGTAAAATGTGCTTGTATTCACTGCTTTCGCGACGGTGGCCAGGCAGATCGCGTTGTCCTGATTTCGAGCAATGAACTGTTTCGCGCGCGTGACTGCCAGCGGCTCGGCGCTTGAATTTTCGACTGCGAGCTGATTGCTCAGGATTGAGAGGTGTCGCCCGAAGATTTCGAGCAGCCGCAACATCGCCCGGTATTGCTTCTTCGTCAGTACCTTGGTGTGAAAGTAAGCTTCACGCGCTTTGCTCAGATCAACTTCTACTCCCCAGTTAACCAATTGTTTCGCTACGCGATCAAACCGAAACTTGTCCGGTTGTTTGAGCAGGACCTGCCCGGTTTGCAAAAAGCCGATCAATTGGTCGCCCACCCGAATCGGCACGGCGCTATCGGAAAGTCCGGCGAAGCAGGTCACCGTGCGCGAACGGTCTCCGGTTTTTTCAGTAAGCTTCCGCTGCACTTCAAGACACGCAGCACAAACACGATTCGAACGCGCCATCAATTCGCAAAATGGATTTTCGTCCGGCACGCCCTTCAAAGCCGGCTGCCAATGTTCGACTGCTCGCAGTGCCAGTGGCATACCGGTTGCCGCAGAGAAGGCGCGCACATAATCGCGATAAATCGCGGATCGAGTGAGCTTTTCGACAAGCTGCTTGTTGCCAAGCTTCACGAATGGCAATCATATCCGTTTGCCATTCGCTGTCGAAAGTTTACTGCCACTCAGGTTCTCTCAAGCATCGCGCGATGATCAGCACATAGAGCGCCATCATCGCGACCACGCTGAATGCAATCACATATTCCATTTTGTTCACCTCATTTGTGTTACAGGTAAAGCTCGTCGGACGCAGGGCAGAGTCGGGGCTTCCGCTCTTCAAGACAGTCCGTGCACGGATGCCCCCAGCGGTCGCACCGGCAACCGTGCTCCTCGCTCCTGGGATCAATATCGCCTTTGCTCGTTATTGGAATGTGACGCGCATTGTCAGCCGGCGGATTCACCTGCTCGGTGACGCCACAACACATATTGAGATTTTCGTTCATTGTCAGAACCGTATCTGTTTTCATAACTACTCCTTTCACATATTCAGGCTACGAATCCCGAAATGAGGTGCTCCACATCGGTTGGCTTTTTCTTTGCAAAAATTGTGCACCCCTGATTCGTTGATCAGAAAAGATCACGATCGTCGTTTAATTGTTTTGCGGCATTATCCAGCAACGGTTTCTCAGAATTTCAACCAGAGTCACCCTGCACCCTCGATTATCATGGCCGCGCGTCGCTGATTGCAGCGTAGCTACGCTTGCTCATCGTCCGTTTTAGCTACTGCAATAACTGCATAGTAAAAAGCAATCGCGGTACATCGCCGCACGCGAGGGCCGGCTATGATTTCGGCAATAAGAATGCTTTTACCATCAGCACTGGAGGCAATCCCATGAAATTGGCCACTACATATCTCGGCTTTAAACTGCGGACGCCGCTCGTGCCGTCGGCGTCACCGCTTTCGGAAAATCTCGATAATATTAAGCGGATGGAAGACGCCGGTGCGTCGGCCGTGGTCTTCCATTCGCTTTTTGAAGAACAACTTCGCCCAGGCAGTTATCCGGTGCGCCGTCGTTCTGGAAATGGCGGGCAATTTTCGTCCGACGCGCTCACCAATTTTTCCGATGAGCCGGTCTTCAAGGTGAACGCCGAGGCATATGTCAGCCATATCGCGAAGGCAAAAGCTTCGGTCCGTATTCCAATCATCGGCAGTCTGAACGGCTCAACCTTTGGCGGCTGGCAGCGGTACGCCCGCCAAATTGAACAAGCTGGCGCGGATGCGCTCGAGCTGAACATCTATGCGGTGCCGACCGATCCAGATCGTACAGCTGACGAGATTGAGACTGATTACTTCACGATTGTCGCGTCAATAAAAGGGCTGTTGAAAATCCCGGTGGCGGTGAAGCTCAGCCCATTTTTCACGAATCTTTCCCGATTTGCGCGGCGCCTCGATCAAAACGGCGCCAATGCGCTGGTGTTGTTCAACCGCTTTTACCAGCCGGACATCGAACTGGAAACGCTCGAGGTCAGCCCCAACCTGCTTCTCAGCACGCCCATGGCGATGCGGCTGCCGATGCGGTGGATTGCACTTTTGTATGGCCGGATTGGCGCAAACCTGGCTGCGACCAGCGGTATTCATCACGCCACAGATGCGTTGAAAATGCTGATGGCGGGCGCGGATGTCACGATGCTTTGCTCAGTCCTGCTGCGGCGCGGTATCCATCACATTCGCGTGATCGAACGCGAGATGCGGGAATGGATGGAAGAACACGAATACGAATCGGTGGAGCAAATCAAAGGCATCATGAGTCAGAAAAACTGCCCGAACCCCACCGCATTCGAGCGCGCCCAGTACACGCGTGCGCTGTCGACGTATCCCATCAGTTAGCCCCCGAATCCGCTGCTGTTATCCGATAAATCGTATCAGAAACATCAGCTGCAAAGCGAGCCGCCTCAGCTACAGATACCTCGGGTCGTTTGAGAAATTAGTCCTGCGACTCATCGTCCTCTGCCCAGGGCGAGGTCAAATGATGGTGACGCCGGGCTCAATATCTCTGCAGCCTTTCCACCTGCCAACCATTGTTCTTAGCGCGGCGATAAGATCTTTTTTCGCACATCCTCCGCGTGTCCGAAAAATTGCGCAGAATTTCCGCGTAGATGCGTAGCGGGTACGCACATCCTTCGTGAGGCTGAAAGCGAGAAAGACTCACAACAAACTAGAAGCAAGAAAGGCAAATCATGAAATCACATATTAAATCGATAGTCTTCGCGCTTGCAGTAGCAGCACTTTGCTCGCTCCCGATTCAAGCGCGCGCCGGAATATCGGGTAGCTGGAACTTCGACATCCCAGTCACCAGCTGGGAGCAAGCGCAGGGACTGAAACCCGGAACGAAAATCGCAATGACCTGCATCAAGTGCAAAACTGTGCAGGTCGCGGAAGTGGACAAGAAGAAAGGCTTCATGTCCTGGTTCGAGCCGGACAAAAAGCATCTCTGTCCCGGCTGCGGCGGCAGCTACCAGTATTCGCATCGTCGAGTCGGTTTTCGCGGCCCTTACACGCACACGTGTTCGAAGTGCGGGTCGAAGTCGATGTTCTGCTGCTCAACCCATCCGGGCGAAAAGACGAAAGGTATGTAGAAATGGCGCGGTCGCGTTCATCGAAGAATTTCTTTGTCAGGCTGATGACGCCAAAAGGCAAGGTCTTTTCCGGCGGCGTCTCGGCAGTGGAATTTATGTGGCCAAACGGGGTGCTGCAGTTGGAGCCCGACAACATTTCCTACTTTGGCGCCATCACCTCGGGTGAGCTTTCCCTGCGAATCGGCAAACGCTTTCGTTTCTTCACTGTCGTGCATGCGGCTGCCAGCTTCGAGAAGCGCCGGCTAACTATCGTCGCTGAGGCCATTCAGCCCGCAACAGCGCCAGTCCGCAACTGTTCAAATCCCTTTTGTACGTGCGTCAAGCTGATTCCCGACACAGCGGATTTTCATCCACCCAGTATCAGCAATGGAAGCTAAAAATTCGGAGCTCAAGTGGGACGAGCAGTGCGCCGTTTGTGGCAAATCAGTCGGACACAACGAAGGCTTCAGCCATCTCAACATCGAGGGCCAGATGATCGCGCTCTGTTGCCCGCTCTGTTTTGAAACATTCGAGAAAGATCCGGCCAAGTACCTGCGTCGCCGCGCGGTACGCAAAATCACGGATGACAAACGGCCGCCGGGGTCGTTTTCGCCTTTCGACCAATGAAGCGAATTCTCATGGTTGCGCTGACCGGACTGCTCGGCGCCCCAGTTTTCTCGGTCGCCGACACGCTTTCAGAAAGCGAAGTGGTCAACACTGTTCTGCGTGATAATCCGGTAATCAAGGCCGCCCGCGCCAGATGGCAGGCCAGGCGGCAGCGCGTGCCGCAGGAACGCGCCTGGGACGACCCGCTGGTTGGTACGGATTTTCAGCGCGCAGGCACGACACGTTTTGCAACGTTTTCCGACGTGGAATACATGATCGTTCAAAGTGTGCCCGTATCCGGCAAAAACTTGAGCCGCGGGCGCATAGCAAGCGCGGAGGCCGAAGCCGCGTTTGAAGAATTGCGGCGGGCAGAACTGGATGCGCTGCGGCGCGCGCGCACGGCGTGGTTCGCCCTCGCCAACGCGTATGCGCAACTCGACATCACGCACGAAAATCAGGAGTTGCTCCGGCAGTTCGCTGAGATCAGCCGCGTCAAATACGAGGCGGGCTTGCAGACCCAGTCCGACGTTCTGCTCGCGCAGACTGACCTGGCAAGGCTGAGCGAAACGGAGGCGAACCTCGATCGGGAGATCACCATCCGCCAGGCTGAACTTAACGTGCTGATGGACCGGCCTGCGTCGGCGACGCTCGCACATCCGCCGGCAATTGTGTTCAGAGGGCTGGAGTTGTCGCCGCAAGCCGTCGAGATGCTTTCGCTGGCGAGCCGGCCGGAAGTGTTGCAGGCGCGAAAAATGGTGGATGCCGGCAAAGCCCGGCTTCAACTCGCGCACCGGCAATGGTTTCCCGATCCTCAGGTTCAAATCAGAGCGCGTGAGTTCAAAGACTCCAGCAGCGTAATTCAGGAATACGATACGGGCGTTTTCTTCAACGTGCCGTGGGTCAATTTTCGAAAGTACTCTGCCGGGGTATCGGAAGCACGTAACGGAGTCGAGCAAGCGCAGCGCGATCTCGAAGGCGCTCGCGTCGAGGTGCTGGGCTTGGTGCGGAGCCAGCTCCAGCGGATCGACACCGCCGCGAGCAACTACGCCCTGTTTCAAAACAAAATCGTCCCGCTGTCAAAGCAAGCCGTCGAAGCAACTCGTGCCGGCTATGAATCGGACAAGAGCAGCTTTCTGGACCTGATCACTGCGCGGCGCAACTTTTTTGATGCGCAATCCGCCGCGCTGAACAACCTCGCCGAGCACCAAACTGCCATTGCCGAATTGCGCGCGATCATCGGCGTCGATCCCGCCGCGCCACTCTCCGGCGCGCGCGCCGCCACGGTCAAAGATTTAAAAAAAACCACTAAGTAGGCATGAAACGCAAGAAACTGGTCATCGTCCTGGCACTCATCGCTCTCATCGGTGGAGGGACAGGGATTTATTTCGCGAGCAAAAAGCCAACGCGCAGTCCAGCGGCAGGTTCTCCCGCTGCGGGCAAGGCGCAGGGCAGCCGCAAGATCAAATACTACAAGTCCACCATGATGCTTGGCCAGATCAGCCTGACGCCGCAAAAGGACAGCATGGGAATGGACATGGTGCCGGTGTATGAAGATGAGGCAGGCGACACCTCAATTATTTCCATCGATCCGGTCACGGTCCAAAACATGGGAGTTCGCATCGGTACCGTCACGCGCGGGCCGCTGCGCCGCATCGTGCGCACCGTGGGGCGCATCCAGCCTAACGAGACAGCGTTGACCGATGTGACCACGAAATTCAAAGGCTGGATCGAGAAGCTCTATGTCGATGCCACCGGCAAGGAAGTGAAAAAGGGCGAGCCGCTCTTCGACATTTACTCGCCCGATCTTTACAGCGCGCAAAATGAGTACCTGCTCGCGCTCAAAGGCCCGGCAAACTTGAAGCAGAGCGCGCTCACGCGACTCAAATATTTCGACATTTCCGACGAACAAATTGCCGAGCTGGAAAAGACCCGCAAAGGCACCAAAACGTTGCAAGTCAAAGTGCCGGCCGACGGCGTAGTGCTGGAGAAAATGGCCGTGGAAGGCCAGATGGTCGAAGCCGGCATGAAACTCTACCGGCTGGCTGATTTGTCGATCGTCTGGCTGCAATCGCAGATTTACGAGCAAGACCTCGCCTATGTGCGGCTGGGCCAGGAAGCAGTCGCCACACTTTCCTATTTGCCCGATCGGAAGTTTCGCGGCCGCGTCACTTACGTTTATCCCACTGTTGATGAAAAGACGCGCACGGCGCAGGTGCGAATGGAGTTTCACAATCCCGGTTTGTTCCTTAAGCCGGGAATGTTCGCGACGGTGGAACTGGAAGCGGAGCTGGAGCCTTCGACACTGCTTGTCCCTGACACCGCGATCTTGCGCAGCGGCGCGAAAACAACCGTCTTCGTGGCGCTCGAAGGCGGCAAGTTCGAGCCGCGCACGGTTACGCTCGGCCCGCGCTCGGAAAACAATCTCTATCAGGTGTTGAGCGGTTTGAATGAAGGCGAGCGAGTGGTCACGAGCGGCCAGTTCATGCTCGATTCCGAAAGCCAGCTTCGGGAAGCGATTCAGAAAATGATCGAGCCGACGGCGCTTGCAAAACCCAGCGAGCACACAGGACACAAAATGTCGCCGCAAACAGAAACGCACGCAGGACACGAAGCGAAAGAAAAACCTGAAGCAATCGCGCCTACGCCCCAGCCATCATCCACTTACATCTGCCCGATGCCGGAGCATGCTTCGATTGAATACGAGCACCCGGGCAAATGCCCTATCTGCGGGATGACGCTGATCCCGAAGCCTAACGAATCGTCGGCAGCTGCCGCGCCCGAGCCCCCGAAGAGCGAACACCAGCACTGATCCAATGCTCAAAGCCATCATCGATTTCTCGCTCAAGAACAAATTCATCGTCCTCTTTGCCACGATCGGGCTTGTGCTCGCCGGAGTTTATGCGCTACGCAACATCCCGCTCGACGCGATTCCTGACCTCTCCGACACCCAGGTGATTATTTACACCGAATGGTCGGGCCAGGCGCCGCAAATCGTGCAGGACCAGGTGACTTATCCGATCACCACCAAGATGCTCTCTGTCCCGCGCGCGAAGGTCGTGCGCGGTTATTCGTTCTACGGGTTCTCGTTTGTCTATGTCATCTTCGAGGACGGAACCGATCCTTACTGGGCACGGAGCCGCGTGCTCGAATATTTGAGCGGACTCAGTTCCCGCCTGCCGGAAAAAGTCACGCCGACCCTCGGCCCTGATGCGACCGGCGTCGGCTGGGCATTCATGTATTCGCTCAACTCAAAGCAGCGCAGCCTGGCCGAGCTTCGTTCGATGCAGGATTGGTATCTTCGTTACCAGCTTGCGTCGGTAGAAGGTGTCTCCGAAGTCGCAAGCATCGGTGGCTTCGTAAAACAATACCAGGTTACTGTCGATCCGACAAAACTGCGCGCTTACAACTTGTCGATCCGCGATGTCGAAATGGCTGTGCGCCGCAGCAACGGCGAGGTCGGCGGGCGCTCGATCGAAATGGCGGAGAAGGAGTTCATTCTGCGCGTGCGCGGTTATGTGCAGGACATTGAGGACTTGAAAAAAGTTACGGTCGGCGTCGGCGAAGGCGGCGTCCCGATCCTGCTCCGGGAAGTGGCCAACGTGCAGCTTGGTCCCGACATGCGGCGCGGTATCGCGGAATTGAACGGCGAAGGCGAAACGGCGGGCGGAATCGTGGTGGTGCGTTACGGCGCGAACGCGCGTCAGGTGATCAAAGACGTGAAGAAGCGGCTCGATGAAGCGATGAAAGGATTGCCATCGGATGTCAGCTACACCATTGCCTACGATCGCACGGCGCTGATCGATCGCGCGGTGGCGACGCTCGAGGAAAAGCTGGTCGAGGAAAGCATCGTGGTCGCGCTCGTTTGCATCGCGTTCCTGCTGCACCTGCGCAGCGCGCTCGTGGCCATCCTCATCCTGCCGATCGCGGTTCTGATTTCTTTCGTGATCATGTTCAAGCAGGGCATCAGCTCAAACATCATGTCGCTCGGCGGCATCGCCATCGCTATCGGCGCGATGGTGGACGCGGTCATCATCATGATCGAGAACGCGCACAAACACATCGAGCGCGACACCGGCAAAAAACCGCATTGGCAAATCATCCGCGACGCATCGGTCGAAGTTGGGCCGACGCTCTTTTACTCGCTGCTCGTGATCACCGTCTCATTTGTCCCGGTCTTCACCTTGCAGGCGCAGGAAGGCCGATTGTTTAAGCCGCTCGCTTTTACCAAAACCTACTCGATGGCCGCGGCCGCGCTGCTCTCCATCACGCTCGCGCCTGTGCTGATGGGCTATTTCATTCGCGGCAAAATTCTGGCCGAAGAAAAAAATCCGATTAACCGCGCGCTCATCTGGCTTTACCATCCGGTGATCGATTTCGTGATTCGCTGGCGCTGGATCGTCGTTGGCGCGGCGGCGGCGCTTCTCATCATTACCTGGTTTCCTTACAAACGGCTGGGCAGCGAATTCATGCCGCCGCTTTACGAAGGCGACCTCCTTTACATGCCGACGACTTTCCCCGGCATCTCGCCGACAAAAGCGCGGGAAGTGATTCAGCAAACCGACAAAATGATCAAAACGTTCCCGGAGGTGCATCACGTCTTCGGCAAGATCGGGCGGGCCGAGTCCGCCACCGATCCCGCGCCGTTCGACATGGTCGAGACGACAATCCAGCTCAAAGACGAGAAAGAATGGCCGAAGGTGGACATCAAAAACGCGGCCGGAAAAGTGATCGCGCATCGCCGCCGCACTCCGGATGAACTGGTCGATGCGATGAACGCCGCCATTCAAATTCCCGGGCTAAGCAATGCCTGGACGATGCCGATCAAAACGAGGATCGACATGTTGGCTACCGGCATCAAAACGCCCGTCGGCATCAAAGTCGCCGGCCCGAACCTGGCGGAGTTGGAACGCGTTGCCGCCGAGATCGAAGCGGTCGTGCGCCAGGTGCCGGGCACGTCGAGCGTTTTTGCTGAGCGCGTCATGGGCGGCAACTACATCGAGTTTCACATCAACCGCGATGAGATTGCACGTTACGGCCTTGTCGTCGGCGATGTGCAGGACGTGCTCGAAGTCGCGCTCGGCGGGATGCCTCTCACGACAACCGTCGAAGGACTCGAACGCTACACAGTCAACCTGCGCTACGATCGCGATTTTCGAGAGAACCTCGACGCCTTGCGCGAGATCATTGTGCCCACGCCGACCGGCGCGCAAATTCCGCTCGGTCAGCTTGCCGAGATCAAGACCGTGCGCGCGCCGATGGGAATCAAAAGCGAAGCCGCTGTGCCTAACGCGTGGATTTACGTCGATGTCAAGAACATCGACATCGGCACTTATGTCGAGATGGCGCGTCGCGTTGTCGCCGACGCCGTGAGCAAAGGCACGATCAAATTGCCGAACGGCTACAACATTTTTTGGAGCGGCCAATACGAATACATGCTGCGGGCCCAGCAGCGGCTCATGGTGGTGGTGCCTCTCACGCTGCTGATCATAGTGTTGATCATTTACCTCAACACCCAATCGGCCGTTAAAACTGCGATCGTCCTGCTGGCGGTGCCGTTCGCGCTCGTCGGCTCGGTCTGGATGCTTTATTGGCTGCATTACAACCTGAGTGTGGCGGTCTGGATTGGACTGATCGCGCTCGCCGGCATCAGTGCGGAAACCGGCGTGGTCATGCTCCTTTATCTCGATCTTGCCTACGACGAGTGGCGCAGAAAGGGATCGATGCGCAGCCTGGCCGATCTGCGCGACGCGATTTATCACGGTGCCGTCAAGCGCGTTCGTCCCAAAGCCATGACCGGCGCCGTTATCATTGCCGGATTGTTGCCCATCATGTGGAGTCACGGCGCGGGCGCGGATGTGATGAAACGCATCGCCACGCCGATGATTGGCGGCGTGGTTACTTCCGTGATCATGGAGCTGGTCGTCTTCCCCGCGCTTTATTACATCTGGCGCGCGCGGGGCGTGAGAGCGGGGCTCGCGCCGAGTCCAACGCCACGAGAGTTAGCCGAGAGTGCGGCGACTGCATGAGCACAAGCGACACCAATTTGCTTGAGCAAAGCGTTTCAAAAGACAAGCACGCTTGCGGTTGCGGCGAAGCCGACCGCCAGATGCTGGAAGGTCCGCGTTCGCGCATAGGCGAGTTGCTTACGCTCATGCGTGTGATGCGGGATTTTGTGCGCGGCTTTCGCGTGCTCCATTTCGTTGGCCCGTGCGTGACCGTGTTCGGATCAGCAAGAACGCGGGAGGATAATTCAAACTATCAACTCGCCCGGCAAATGGGCGCGGCGATTGCGCGGCTCGGTTTTACCGTAATGACCGGCGGGGGACCGGGAATCATGGAAGCGGCCAATCGCGGCGCCAGGGAGGCGCGGGGTCGCTCCGTCGGGTGCAACGTCGAATTGCCATTTGAGCAGAAGCCCAATGCTTATCTCGATCGATGCGTGACGATGCGCTACTTCTTCGTCCGCAAAACGCTGCTCGTGAAATATTCCTACGCCTTCGTCGTATTCCCCGGCGGCGCAGGGACGATGGACGAATTGTTCGAAGCGTTGACGCTGATTCAAACCGGAAAGATTGACAATTTTCCCATTGTCGTCATGGGGACGGATTACTGGCGGGAGATGGTCGGCCTCATCGAGAAGATGGCGCGCTTGGGCAACATCAGTTCGAAAGATCTCGATCTTCTTTACGTGACCGATTCGGTTGAGATGGCCATTGAGCACATTCGCGAAAAGGCCATTAAATCTTTTGGTCTCAAGCCCGCAGGTCCGCGGTATTTGCCGTGGTTGGGAGAATGCGGTCTTAGCGGCACCGGGCCGTGCTGCGAGCAGTCGAGTCTATCCAAGCCATGACCGTGAACGGACAGCAACTAATGGTGAGCTTTTGGCAAAAGGTGGTGGGAAGAAAAATGCCGGACGGCGTTATAAGAAATGGAGAGAGTCTATGAAAGGATTCGGCCTCAAAAGTATCGGACGTGCGATGTCGCAGGTCACGCTGCTGACCGGACTTTCATTGGCGCTGTTAGTTGGCGGCCCAGCCCGAGGCGGGGAGAAAGCAGAAGAACCGCCCGGCTGCGCAAAATGCGGAAAAGCCGGCGCCGTCCCGATGGCCGATGCGTGCACGACCTGCCGGAACGCGTGGGACTGGGGCCCTGCGTACTGGCACTGGGGTTATTCTGCCGGTGCATGGCAGGTTTCTTCGGCAAAATGGCCGGCGGCGCCGTATTTTCAGCCGGCACAAAAACATCTCTGCGCCGATTGCAAGGGCGCGCCGCACTCATGAATGTGACAAACTCTCCGCAAAAACGTGGCGCCGATGCTGCACGTGTGCTGCCGGGATACCAGGCGAAGCAGGCCTGGTACAAAATCCCGCGTGTCGAGCCGCCGAAGCGCGAGGCTAGCGAGCGCGTATGTGATTTCGACGAGATCTACTCATTGCTCGATGAAGCAACCGTGCGCGAGCAGGCCAGCCGCTGCATTCAATGCCCGGATCCGCTCTGCCGCATCGGATGTCCGCTTGGCAACTTGATTCCGGACTGGCTCGCCCTCGCCGCCGATGGACGCTTTCTGGAAGCAGCGGCGGTTTCCCGCTCGACCAGCAACGTGCCGGAAATTTGCGGCCGCGTTTGTCCGCAGGAGCGATTGTGTGAAGGCGCCTGCATCCTCAATGCCCGCTCCGATCCGGTCGCAATTGGCGCGATCGAAAAATTCATTAACGAATACGCGTTCGCCCATGATGCCGTCGAAGCGTCGCGCGCTGTGCCGAATGGATTGCGCGTCGCGATCGTAGGCAGCGGTCCCGGCGGCATGGCTTGCGCGGATGAACTGGCCAAACTCGGTTACGCGGTCACGATCTTCGATTCGCAAACACGCGCCGGCGGTCTGCTCGTCAACGGCATTCCTGCCTTCAAGCTGGAGAAACCAATTGTTGAGCGGCGGCTCGAACTTTTGCGCGACCGCGGCGTCAAATTTCGGCTCGGCGTTACGATCGGGCGGGACGTTTCGTTGTCGGTCGTGCGCGAGCAGTTCGATGCAATTTATCTGGCGATCGGCGCGCAAAAACCGAAGTCGCTCGATATTCCCGGCGCCAATTTGGACGGCGTCTTCGATGCGCTGCCGTTTCTCATCGAAAAAAATCTCGGCGATGTTTCCCACGGTGCGGTCAATGTCTCAGAAAAGCGGGTGGTCGTGGTCGGTGGCGGCGATACGGCCATGGATTGTTTGCGCACTGCGATTCGCTCCGGCGCGCGCGAAGCGGTTTGTCTTTACCGCCGCAATCTGGCCAACATGCCTGGCAGTCGCAAGGAATACGCCAACGCAGTTGAAGAAGGCGCGCAGTTTTTGTTTCTCACCAATCCGATCGCGCTTCAGGACGATGGCACTGGGCACATCTCGCAAGTGCGCTGCGTGCGGATGGAATTAGGCGAAGCGGACGCGAAAGGACGGCGCAAGCCGCGCGCCATTCCAAATTCTGAATTCAGCGTGCCGGCCGATGTGGTGCTCGTGGCGTTCGGCTTCGATCCGGTGCCGATCTTTGCCGCGGGCAATTCGGACAAGATCGATATCAACAACTGGGGAAGCGTGATCGTCGATGCCAATCAAATGACCAGCGTCCCCGGCGTCTTTGCCGGTGGCGACCTGGTGCGCGGTCCCAGTTTGGTTGCTCACGCGGTGCGTGATGGACGCAAAGCCGCGGCCGGTATCCATCGCTACCTCTCAAGTCCAAGCCAATGTGAGGAAGAGTCCGTCGTAGCGAATGTTTCTCATTCAGGAACTTCCCTAGCTGGGCATCGAGGGAGTCTTGCGACTCCTGCATGGACCACGATCGGCCGTTCAGACTCGTCATTCGCTCCGCTGGCCACCACGAAGAATGGGCAATGTTTCCGTGCGAATGCGGAGCGTGAGATTAAACGTCGCGATAGCGTGCGGCTATGAGATCGTTTTCAGCGAACTCAGCGGCCGTAACCGGCGCCCTTGCTTTTATTGCCTTCACCGCTGGCTGCGTATCGACCGCTGAGACTACCAGCAGCGAAGCACTGGTTTGCCCGCAATGCAGATCCGTCGCTGTAGAAGCAGCGACGATGCGGATACGGTCTCATTTTCCTTACAGCCGCCGAGCCGGCGCAAGTCACGTGACCGCGTGCAGCGGTTGCAAGGGCGTCTTGGAATCATTCGTTAGCGAGGGCGCTTGGAAACATAAATGCTCCATTTGTGCGCGAACGCCATTCCGTTGCCCCGTATTGTCCGACACTTCTTCGCGAACACAGCGTGCCAGCAAATTCGGCGTGCCGTGCGGCCCAGGCTGTCCCAGGAAAATTATCGTTACGTCTGGTGAATCCAAAACAAATCACATCTGAGAAAGCATGAAAGCAGACGTTAAGACAAAATCGGCAACTGCGGCAGCAATTGTTGCACTAACGTTTGGCGCTTTGCTACAAAGTTGCGCTACCGAAAACGCATCGACGGCTGCATCGAGAGACGCAGGCAACAAACCGGGCGAAGCACTGGTTTGCCCGCAATGCAAAATGGTTGCGGTGCCGTTTTACCGGCCGATACCGCCATATGTTTATTATCCTGGATTCCCTGGCGGCTTTCCAGGTTGGAGCACATACGCTTGGGGCGGTTTGTCACTTCCGCCGACAACTTATGAGGATCGATGCCCGGGCTGTCAGGGCGCGATTACGACTTTCGTCCGCGAAGGCAAATTGCAGCATCGCTGCAGCATCTGTCGCGAGAAACCGTTCAAATGCCCGGTGCCTCACCCGATCTCGCAAACCAGCTCATGAAGACAAAAGCGGGCCAACAAATGAAGGCGGCGATGGTTCGCGAATTCCGCAAACCGCTCTTGATTGAACAAGTTCCGATTCCTGAACCTGGAGAGGGACAGGTTCTGGTAAAGATCGTGGCCTGCGGAGTGTGCCATACGGATCTTCATGCCGCTGACGGTGATTGGCCGGTTAAGCCCAAGTTGCCATTTATTCCGGGCCATGAAGGCGTTGGTTACGCGGTCGCCATCGGCAAAGGCGTCCGCTCGGTGAAGGAAGGAGAGCGTGTCGGCATTGCATGGTTACACAGCGCCTGCGGGTATTGTGAGTATTGCATGACAGGCTGGGAAACGCTTTGCCCCAAACAGGAAAACAGTGGGTATTCCGTGGATGGCGCGTACGCGGAATATGCTTTAGCTGACGCAAACTATGTGGGTCACCTGCCGGCGAGATCATCTTTCAGTGAAATCGCGCCTATCGTTTGTGCTGGTGTCACCACCTACAAAGGTCTCAAGCAGACCGATACTCGGCCTGGACAATGGGTAGCTATTTCCGGAATCGGCGGCCTCGGTCATGTGGCAGTGCAGTACGCCAAAGCGATGGGACTACACGTGGCCGCGGTGGATGTGGGCGACGATAAACTCGAGCTGGCCCGCAAACTCGGTGCCGATCTGACGATCAATGCGACTCAGAGCGATCCCGTCACCGAGATTCAGAAACAGATCGGCGGCGCGCACGGCGTGCTGGTGACTGCGGTCTCGCGCAGCGCTTTCCTTCAAGGAATCAGGATGGTTCGTCGCGGTGGCACTTGTTCGCTGGTTGGCCTGCCGCCCGGAGATTTTCCGACGCCTATTTTCGATGTCGTGCTCAATGGCATTACGATTCGCGGCTCAATTGTCGGCACGCGTCGAGATTTACAAGAGGCTCTCGACTTCGCTGGTGAAGGCAAGGTCAAAGCGCAAATTGAACTTCAGCCGCTGGAGGCCATCAACGAAGTTTTCCAACGCTTACGGGAAGGCAAAGTGACCGGCCGCGTCGTATTAAAGATAGCCGACGCATAATCGGTATCAGTTTGCTTTAAATGAACAGCTTGCAAACGCTTCGCGAAGGTATGGCATAGCTATGTCTGGCTGCGCCGCTAATTTGCTTCAGACACGTTGCCAAGCTTCTGACTGATGGACCATTACACGCTCTTGAATCCGCTGATCGGTGGAATCCTGATCGGTCTCGCCAGCCTGGTCGCGACCGTGCTGAGCGGAAAGATTCCAGGTATCTCCGGTGTGTTCGGTCGCCTCCTCGTTCCGGCGACGCCCGACAAGACATGGCGAGCGGTATTTCTCTTGGGCCTGATTGGCGGCGCCGCGCTGAGTTTTGCGCTGTGGCAAAGCGCCGCCTTTTTTCGACCGATGCGCCCGCTCGGTGTTATTGCTATTGCCGGTTTGTTCGTCGGATTTGGCACCCGCCTCGGCGGAGGCTGCACGAGCGGCCATGGAGTTTGCGGCCTTGGGTTGGGCGCGAAGGACTGGATCGCGGCGACGCTCATCTTCATCGCTGCGGCGATGGTGACAGTTTTCATCTATAACCGAGTAAACCTTTGAAAGCAGGAAAATTGTTTCTTCTTCTCGTGGCCGGCGGCCTCTTCGGGTCGGGGCTCGCTGTCTCGGGGATGACCGATCCGGCGCGAGTAATCGGATTTCTTGATGTCTTCGGCGCTTGGGACCCAGCGCTGCTTTTCGTCATGGCAGGTGCGGTCGGCGTCTATGGACTGGGAATGCTGGTCTTGCGCCGTTACAGACGTCGAAGTCTGAAGCTGCCCTCGGCTGGATCGTCGCCGATTGACCGTCAGCTTGTAATCGGGGCCGCGATTTTCGGCCTGGGCTGGGGCTTGGGCGGGTTCTGCCCCGGGCCGTCGCTCGCCAATCTGGGCGCTCTCCGCGCGGAAGCGCTGCTCTTCGTGCCGACGATGGCGATCGGCATGTTGCTGGCTCAAAGATTTTTCGGGGCCGACCGCTAGGATTGCAAGAATAGAAGGATGCCAGCGGGATAGTGATCGCTGAGTGGAATCCGAAATCCGTCAGCCAATCCGAATACTGTCATTAGGAACTTGAAAAACCATTTCGACACGGAGTATGAGCGCCAGCTTAAGTACGAACTCGATGGTTAGCATCGGCTGGCGCGCCGAATAGAGGCGCATCAACTGAACTTCTGCGCTCAGAAAATCCTTACGGAAACACGATAAGATCGAAGCCAAAGTTTCGATGGGCTAGCGTGTCTAGCGGGTGGAATGATTCGGCCTATTCCCGCTCGCACTTGCCGCGCGGCTGTTTCGGAACTCTTCATTGGTGGCGCATGCGGTGCTTCTCCCGGGTGTTGCGCGTCGCAACATGGCAAACCCGGGCTTCAGCAACGGAACAAATGCGCATTCTTTCCGAATGAATGCGTAGCGGCGCGCGCTGCTTCGTTGTCTGATTTTTTGAAACCAACGTGTTCGGAAGAGCGGGCTCGTAAATCAGCAAACCATACGAAATATGAAAACATCGATGTATAAATTAGTTCAGATCAGGCCAGTGCCTGCCACGATGCTCGCGAGCATCGCAATCGCGGCATTCACTGTGACTTTGCCCGCCCAAATGTCGACCCCGGCAACAGGAACGGCGCAACCGTCGAGCGACGCCGCTCTTGCGCAACAGATTGCCGAGCTTCAAGCCAAGATTAAAAAATTGGAAGCGACGGCACACTCTCAGCCGCCTGGCTCCCCCGGCAGTATGCCCGGAATGCGCGCTGGCGGAGGCATGAGCGGAATGGGCATGCAGGCCGGTGGAGGCATGAGCCAGATGGGCGGTATGCAGGGAATGGAGAACATGATGGGACCAATGGAGGGAATGGACATGATGGGGATGATGAGCGGCATGGAAGGGATGCAGGGAATGAACATGCCTCGATCAGCTCTGCCCGGTTTTCCAGGCGCGTCGCATCTCTATCACATCGGTGCGACCGGGTTCTTTCTCGATCGCACCGACCACATCGCTCTTTCAACCGATCAGCAAGTGGCGCTCAACAAAATCAAGGACCAGGCGCTTGCCTCCAAGAATTCCGCTGAACGACAAATCGAGCAGGACGAGCAGGAGCTTGCGACCTTGACCTCGGCTGATCAGCCCGATACCGGAAAGATCGAGGCAAAGGTGCGCGAGATTGAAAAGCTTCGCGCCAACGAGCGTCTTTCCTTCATTCGCTCTGTTGGTGAAGCGGCCAAGCTCCTTACCCCCGATCAGCGTAAAATTCTGACCGGCTTCGCCTCGCCGGCGCCAGCCGCATCCTCATCGCCGATGAGCGATCACATGTGATTTTTCAAAAAGAATCCGTGAAACGAAAAAGAAAACCGAAAGATGCTTCTATGAACTCCACGCCAGAAACAAATCCAACGCCGGAAAATCTCAAACCGGTTAAATTCAGTTGCAATGCGCCGCACGTTCAGAGTGTATTCCTGGCCGGCACCTTCAACGGCTGGCAACCCGACGCGACACCGTTGGTGCGCGACGCCGAGGGCAACTGGTCGATTTCCCTTCCTCTCGCGACGGGGCGCTACGAATGGAAATTCATTATTGACGGACAATGGTCTTGCGAACCAGGCCCGGACCAAGTGTATGATGGACGAGATGGCTGCGTCTGCAATGAATACGGCACAATGAATCGCGTGCTCGAAGTGAGCTGACCGCCAAACAGAACCAACGATGACTCATCTTACGCGGCGCCGTTTTATCCGCTGCGCAGCGGGGGCGGGATTATTTGCCGCGCTGGGTCGCTTCACGCCGGCTTACGCGCGCAGCGGACAACGCCTCAGGGGACTTGGACCGGCGGTTGACTTGGAAATCGCGGAGCGGGCGCTTGACGTGGGTGGACGCGCAGCTACCGGCACACTAATCAACGGCACTTATCCAGGTCCACTGCTCCGTTTCCGCGAAGGCGAACAGGTGGTGATTCGAGTAAGCAACCGGCTAAGGAAAGCCACTTCGATTCACTGGCACGGCGTGATCGTGCCGATGAAAATGGATGGTGTGCCGGGCGTATCGTTCGCCGGCATCGCGCCCGGCGAGACTTTCACCTATCGCTTCCGGCTCAAACAGCACGGCACCTACTGGTATCACAGCCACAGCGGGCTTCAGGAACAAACAGGTCACGCCGGGCCGCTCATTATTGATCCGCCCGGCGACGAGCCGTTTGGCTACGACCGCGAATATGTCGTGATGCTGAGCGATTGGACGTTTGTCGATCCTGAGCTGCTGCTATCGAAACTAAAAAAGCAAAGCAATTACTCTAATTTTCAGCGACGCACCGTCGGCGATTTCTTTCGTAATGTCAGCAACGACGGCCTCGGGGCCGCCATCGCCGCGCGCAAGGAATGGGGCCTCATGCGCATGGACCCGACCGACATCTCGGACGTGACCGGGCATCATTACACCTACTTGATGAATGGCCTCGCGCCCGGAACGAACTGGACCGGCATTTTCAAGCCGGACGAGCGGGTGCGGCTGCGTTTCATTAATGCGGGCGCCGCGACCTTTTTCGATGTGCGCATACCCGGACTGCCGATGACCGTGGTGGCGGCCGATGGTCAATACGTCAAGCCGGTGACGGTGGACGAAATGCGCATCGCGATTGCGGAGACGTTCGACGTGATCGTGCACCCGCAGGCGGATCGCGCATACACGATTTTTGCCGAGACAATTGATCGCAGCGGCTATGCGCGCGGGACACTCGCGCCGCGCGCCGGTATGAGCGCCGCCATTCCAGAACGGCGCAAACGGCCGTTGCGCACGATGGCCGACATGGGCATGGCGGACATGGCGGGAATGCCCAGCGGCAGCAGCACTGGCGAAATGAAACGAATGTCTGGCGCAGTGGGATCGCATGGTGGAATGGCGATGGGTCCTCCACCCCCGCAGAAACACGCCGGCATGGCGGGAATGAACGAAATGAACGCACAAAGAATGCCGGGCATGTCGCACGGCACTGCGCGCTCGCCGAGCGAGACGCCGCCGGCGAACATTCCGACAATTCCCGCGCCCGGCGGAACCGAAGCGGGCCTGGTGCAGCCGGACGGAATGCATGGGCCGGACAAGCACGGCCCCGAGAATCAAGTCGTGGCGAAGTCGCCGAAAAACCGGCTAAATGAGCCGGGCGACGGCCTGGAGGAAATGCCGTGGCGCGTGCTGGCTTACAGCGATCTGCGCGGGCTCAAGCCCGGCTACGATTCGCGCCCGCCGCAGCGCGAAATCGAGCTGCACGCCACCGGCAACATGGACCGTTACATGTGGTCGTTCGACGGCAAAAAGTTTTCCGAAGCGCCCGAACCAATTCCGCTTGTGCTCGGTGAGCGCGTCCGGCTCACCTTCGTCAATGACACCATGATGGAACACCCGCTGCATTTGCATGGCATGTGGATGCAACTCGTCAACGGCCACGGCGGGCATAATCCGCTCAAGCACACAATTGGTCTCAAGCCGGGCGAGAAACTTTCCGTGGACGTCACCGCTGATGCGCCCGGTGCGTGGGCATTCCACTGCCACATCCTTTACCACATGGAGATGGGCATGCTGCGCGTGTTCTCCGTCACGCCGAATGGAGCGTAGCCTTTAATGAAAGCTCGGCGTTTCTTTTCAGGAATCGTCATCACCGCCACAGTGCTGATGATGTCGTCGATTAATGCCGACGCGCAGGATGCGCCCGGCTCCCCGCCATCGCGCGCCCAGCTTCAGCAATATATTAACACCCTGCCTCCGCCGGTCGATGACAGCCCATTCAATAGTTTCTCTATTTTCGATCTGCTCGAATATCGTTACAACAGCTCCGGGCCGGCCATGTTCGTGTGGGACTTCGTGGGCTGGTTCGGCGGCGATTGGAATCGACTCTGGTTAAAAACGGAAGGCCGGCAGAGACTTTCCGACGGCTATCGCGGCGAAGGCGACCTCCAATTACTCTACGGCCGGCTCATCGCGCCGTTTTGGGATTTCCAAATCGGCGTGCGCGGCAAATCAAATTTGGGTAACGGCGGCCTCGGCAACAATGGCCGCACCTATGCCGTAATCGGATTTCAAGGACTGACGCCGTTCTTGTTCGACTTCGAGCCGGCGCTTTACATTAGCGATCACGGCGAAGTTTCCGCCGAGCTGACAGCAAGTGTCGATCTTTTGCTGACTCAGCACATCGTGTTGCAGCCGCGTTTCCAAGGCGAAGTTTCAATTCAAGGCGACAAAAGATTCAGCACCGGAAGCGGAGTGACGGAACTCGATCTCGGCCTGCGCCTGCGCTACGAAATCCGGCGTGAAATCGCTCCTTACATCGGCATCTCGTGGTTGCGCAGCTTTGGCGAAACGGCCCAGATAGCTCGCAGCGAAGGCGAGACTGCGGACACGATCGCATTTGTCGCGGGCTTGCAGCTTTGGTGGTAAATGACTTGAGCGATGCGCGCAACCGTTGCCCTTTCGCTGATCGGCGCATTTGCGCTGTTCGTTAGGTCACAGGCGCTTTACGGCCAAATGCCGCCCGAGGAACACGCCAGCCATCATCCGAATCAGGCGACGAGTCCCGGCGCGTCTCCTGGTGCAATGGGCGCTTCACCTGGCGCCAAGCCCGGCGGCGGAATGATGGAAGGCATGGGCGAGATGATGAAGGAGATGGGCGTGCCCAAAAAGAAGGAGTTTTATCCGGAGTTGATGTCGCTGCCGGAGCTTTCGCCAGAGAAACGCGCCGAAGTGGAACGCGCCGCCCATGAGCGGATGCAGTCTGGCGCGAGTTTGATGTCCGAGTCGTTAGGTGCTCTGCAAAGCGCGACCGCCGCGAACGATCTAAAGGCGATGCAGGATGCGACCGCACGCCTGCATGAAGGCATGGCGCGTTACGACAGCGGCCTGGCTGCGCATCGCGCGCTCGCGGAAGGTCGAGCGCCGCGCGAGGTCGCGCTCGCCTGGTTCAAACGCGAGATGAACCTGTCGTTAGGCGCTGCGCCGGCGTCGCATCAGCGCGTCAGTCTGTTTCACATCTTCACGATGGTGCTGCTGGTGGGCTTCGCGCTCGCCATGCTCGTGCTCTATTTCTTCAAGATGCGGCGCGCTGCGGCGCTCTTTGGCCGGATCGAGGGCGGAAAAGGGCCGCCGCCGCCGGGATCAGCACCGCCGCTTTTGGGAAAGAGTCCGCCTCCAGTAGGTGGACCTTCGGGCAATAAACCGCCACCGGGCGGAGGATCATCGCCACCCGGAGGCAGCCCGCCTGCCACCCTGGCTGGAACGAGCGCGGAAAAAGCGGCGCAGTCATCAGCCGTTTCGAACAGAAGGGGACAAGCGGTGCTGACGTCGAATTGGCAGGGACAGCTTCGCGTGGGCAACGTCACCCCGGAAACGCCGAGCGTGAAAACGATTCGCCTGCTGCCATCGAACAATGGCGGCCTTCTTCCATTCACCTTTGTGCCCGGCCAGTTCCTGAACGTGTCGTTCTGGATCGGCGGCGCGCGAATGAACCGGTCCTACTCCATCTCGTCCTCTCCCACGGAGCTCGAATATCTCGATTTAACCGTGCGGCGTGAGCCGCGAGGAGCGGTCTCCCGTCACATCGATGATCTGCTTAAAAGCGGCGACACAATCGAAGCGGGCGGTCCGATGGGGAAATTTACTTTCACCGGCGCTGAGGCCGACAGCATTGTGCTCATCTCCGGCGGCGTGGGCATCACGCCGATGATGAGCATCGCTCGTTATCTCACGGAACGGTTATGGTCCGGAGAAATTTTCTTTATTCATACGTGCCGCACCCCGACTGACTTCATTTTCAAGAACGAACTCGCCGCGCTGGAGCAGCGCAACCCGAAGCTGCACCTTGAGATCACCGTGTCGAAAGCGGAAGGAACAGACTGGCAGGGGCATCGCGAGCGCATCACGAAAGAATGGCTTACGCAGATCGTACCCGATATTGCTTCGCGTAGAATCCACATCTGCGGGCCACCAGCGATGATGGACGCGACCGAGGCGCTGTTGGCTGAACTGGAAGTTCCTCCCGAGCAGGTGAAGACCGAGAAATTCGGCACACCGAGGCCTCCGCCGTCACCGCCAACGATCACTGCGAAGCCGCTTGCGCCCGCGACGGGGCCGCTGGTCACATTCGCGAAGAGCAACAAGGCGGCCAAAATTCGCCTGGATCTAGAGAAGGGAGATAGCCCGCCGCAGCAGAGCATCCTAGAACTCTCAGAGGAGCTCGGCATCGGAATCGATTTCTCCTGCCGCGTGGGCACCTGCGGCGTGTGCAAAATTAAGATGACCTCCGGCGAAGTGGAGATGGCGGTGCAGGACGCGCTCGATGAGGATGACAAAGCCAATGGCATTATTCTCGCCTGCCAGGCAAAGCCAATCACTGACGTGGTCGTAGAGGCCTAACGATGAAGGAGCGTGAAGGCATCATCGTCAGCGGCGGTGTCTGCCTCTTGCTCGTGGCGTGGCTCGGCTTCTTCGTCCATCGCTCGCCGCGTTTTGCGGGCAGCGGAGTCGGGGCTGCGTTTGGGATCGCCGGGGCCGTGCTCATGCTCCTCCCGCTCGCATATGTAATCGCAAAGCGTATCCCGTTTGTCCGCAGCCGAATCACGGCGCGCGTCTCGTTGCAGTCGTTGCTTACGCTGCACGTCTATTCCGGCATCCTCGGCCCTTTGCTCGCGATCATTCATACGGGCCACAAATTCGACAGCTGGCTCGGGATCACGCTCACGGGGGTAATGCTGCTCGTCGTGGTGAGTGGGTTTGCTGTGCGTTATCTGCTCACCTTCGTCACGCATGACGTCAAAGATAAGTTGCTCCTGTTGCAGACGGCGAGGGGCGATCTGGATCATGCGTGGGGCGTGCTCGAGAATTCCCCGCCGGAAGCGAGAGCGCTCCCGAAAGCCTCACTCTTGGTGACCGGCCTCGCGTCGTTCGGCATCGAGCTCGCACCTAGCGGCCTGGCCGGTGAAGTCATCCGCCTCGCCGAATCCGTCGCGGACTTGGAGTACGCTGTGCGCACGGACGAGGTCTTCAAGCGCTGGTTCAGCCGAGCTTTGAAGGTGCACATCGTTCTCTCCGTGCTCCTTTACGTCCTGCTCGCCCTTCACATCTGGGCAGGAATCCATTTCGGACTGAGGTGGCTTTCATGACGCTACGGAAGGCATTCTGCCTTGCGGCTTTTACTTTTGCGCTCCTCGCGTCCGCATTCTTTGCGTTTTCCTCTCGTCATCGGGAAAGAACAATCCACGCGATCCTCTCGCCCGCCTCCTGGCAGCACACGGTCATTCCCGGCGACTTGTCGCAAGCGCATGCCTTTCTCGAAAATAACTGCGCCGCCTGCCACACGCCGGTCAAGGGTGTTGCGGCGCAGAACTGCATTGTCTGCCATGCCAACAACGAAGCGATCCTACAACGGCAGCCGACTGCCTTTCACGCCAACATCACTACGTGCACGGCCTGCCATCTGGAACACCAGGGGCCTGTCGCGCGCACGGCGAAAATGGATCACGTGGCCCTGGCGCGTATAGGCTTCAAGGAACTCGAACGTCAGCCGCAGCAAGGCGGTGTGGACGTGCCGGCGATCAAACGCTGGCTCGAAGAAACCCACTCCATGCCGCAACAATCGGCACACGTCCATCTGCGACCGGAAGAAGCGGTGCTCAACTGCGCCGCCTGCCACCAAACCAAAGACCGGCATCTCGGTTTCTTCGGAACCGATTGCGCCGCGTGCCATAACACGACCGCGTGGACGATCTCTGAATTTCGCCATCCCTCCGCCGCATCACAATCATGCGCTCAATGTCACCAGGCCCCGCCGAGCCATTACATGGAGCACTTCAACATGGTCTCGAAGACGGTGGCCAAACAAGAAGATTGGCGGGTAGCCGAATGCTGCGGCCCAGTTCAGGTGAATCAGTGTTATCGCTGCCACCAGACGACTTCCTGGAACGACATCAAAGGCGTGGGCTACTACAAGCATCACTAAAAAAGGCGTCGCACAGGTCATGGAACGTTTTCGAGAGATTGTAGAAATCGTCGGGACCGTGGTTGATGCCGCTGGCGTGCTTATCGTTGTTGGAGGCGCAGTCTTTGCAACGGCTCGACTCCTAGTTCCTCGCACCGGAGGCAGCGGTGAATATTACCGCGCTTACCGGCAGGATGTGGGAAGGGCAATTTTGCTGGGCCTCGAGTTCCTCATTGCCGGCGACATCATTCGCACCGTCGTGGTGGCGCCTACAATGCAAAACGTCCTCGTCCTGGGATTGATCGTTCTCATCCGCACATTCCTTAGTCTGTCACTGCAACTAGAGATCGAAGGAAAATTGCCTTGGCGCCGCGAAGGTCCACGAGCGGATCGCCTGCCGGACCAAGACAAATATTAGCGCCAATCGTAAAGAGATCGCTCGCGAATTTTGGCCGCAAAACCATCTCGCGTGTGATCGTAATGAAAGAACAGCATGCAGGTCAATAAACAAATAATTCGCGTCATCTACCCGACGAACAACGGGAGAATCGTGCTTCGAACAGAGGCAGATTGGGACACTGATCTTCCGGCGCGGTCCGTAAGCGAGGACGGCTGCATGTCGGAGTTTTCAGTCGAGACAGAGGGGCCATTCTTCTATTTTAAGCCGGTCCTGCTCCAAGCGGATACGATGCATTGGTCGCGTGGGGCGAATTTTCTGGCGGTCGCGACATCTAGTACGCCTGTCGACATCTATCCGTACTTTCTCGACGATACACACTGCAGCGTCTGCGGCGTCTGCGAATTGTCTCCACTCACCAGTGCCATAGCTGGTGAACATAGGTTCCGCGTGTTTCTGCCTCCCGGCTATTATGAGAACACTCTCAAGAGATATCCCGTCCTCTACATGCACGACGGGCAGAACCTATTCTTAAAGGAGGAAGCGTTTTTCGGTAATCCCTGGAGGGCCGACGAAGTCCTCACTGTGCTCGATCAGATGAGCGCAATTGAGGAGGCGATCGTCGTCGGAATCCATCCCAATCAGCGCGAACGCGAATACACGTTGCCCGGCTACGAGGAGTACGGGCTCTTCCTGGTTGAAACGCTCAAACCACTGATCGACGCGAAATACCGCATACTCGCAGGCCCGTCTGACACGGCGGTGATGGGCTCATCCCTCGGCGGTGTAGTTTCCTTTTATCTTGGGTGGCAGTGGCCCGAAGTCTTCGGCAAGGTCGCGTGCCTCTCAAGCACGTTCACGCTTCGGGACAATCTGCTTGAGCGTGTCTTCGCTGAGCCGAAGAGAAACATCAGGATCTATCTTGACAGCGGCTGGCCGGGGGACAACTACGAAGCCACGCGCAGCATGAGAGACCGGCTGATCTGGAAAGGGTACCGGCCCGGGTCAGAATTATTTTACCTCGCGTTTCCCGAAGCAAAACACAACGAGAACGCGTGGGCTGCGCGCAGCCCGATCCCGTTCCAGTTCCTTTTCGGAAAGCTGCCGGCGTTCACAGAACGGAAGGTCGATTGACCGCAATCGCACCGTTCGGAATCGTGAAATGAAGCACGCCGTGCAAATGGTGCTCAGCTGCAAAGTACTTTTCCTAATTCCTTGCTCTCGCTTGTGCTAGGAGTGACTAGGAACGTCTCACTTACTACGCTTGTTGCCTGGATGCTCCCTCTTGGCGCAGCCGCATTTTTCTACAACGCAATTGCAGTCCTTGTTATCGTTCATCGGGCAGTTTTTGCCGCTCTTTTTGCAATTTGGTTTGTCCGCTGCAAAAGAGACCGTACACATCGCGGCGAGCACAATTGAAAGCAAAATTTTCGGATACTTTGTCATCGGTCTTAGTTTGATCGCAATTAAGGCATTGATGCGAGCAAAAAACGAACGTATGGGCGAACAGCGAACGGACTCGAACGACAGCAGCCCTCCTGAGTTTTGGGATGTGCGCTACACGGCGGGTGAGACGCCGTGGGATTTTCATGGCGTGCCCGCGGAATTGAAAGCATTCCTTAAAACTTCACAGCCTGGAAGCGTCCTGATTCCGGGATGCGGAACGGGTTACGAAGTGCGCGCATTCCACGAGGCCGGTTGGAAAGTAACCGCGATCGATTTCTCGCCTGTCGCGACGGAACGGGCGCGAGCCAGTCTCGGCGGACTCGCGAGCCGCGTCATACACGGCGACTTTTTCACGCATGATTTCGGTTCGCGGTATTTCGACGTGATCTACGAACGGACGTTTCTGTGCGCGCTGCCGCCAGATTTGTGGCCAGCTTACGTCGAGCGCATGACGCAGCTGCTTCGGCCGGGCGGAAAACTCGTAGGCATTTTCCTTTATGGTGAGGAACATGATCCTCCGCCTTATCCGTTAAGTCTGGAGAAGGTACGTGAATTGTTCAGAAAAAATTTTCCCTCGTGAAAAGCCTACCCGTTTCGGACTCACTGCCAATCTTCGCCGGCAACGAGCGCTGGCAGGAATGGATGTTACGCGGCTAATTCGAAGAAGTGTCGGGCCAGCAGACAGACGCCCCAAGCAGTGAGCAGCAGGCCCGTTCCGACACTGACGAGATTGCGACAAGGCAGCACTTTCTCCAAGCAAACGAGAATGGTGAGCGCGGCGATCCAAAGGAGGTTCATCACGCCCGCAACGAAAAGAAGGATCATCAAGGCCCAGCAACAACCGGTGCAAAACGCGCCATGCTCAAGCCCCATCGCGAATGCACCGCGCCAACCGCCGCGCCAGCGAGTCATAATGAATTCCATTGGGCCGCGACAATGGGTGAGGCAACTATTTTTTAGCGGCGTGAATTGAAACGCGCCGGCCGCGAGGAGAAGAATGCCGCCGAGGATTGCGCTCGTGCTGCCCATCGAAGTTGAAAGTAAAGCGTGTCGATGCAGCAGCCATTGGCTAAGAGCAGCAACGAGACTGAAGGCGCACCAGATCGTGATGTAGCCCGAAACGAAAACTGCGACTGGGACATAGGGTCGTCGCTGTTTTTGGCGATTGCGCGCAACCGACGCGAAAGTCAGAATCATTGGCATCGCGCTGGGCAACATCATTGCCACCATCATTTCCGACCACATTAAGAAGAGCGGCGGTAGCGTAGCTGCGGACCAGTCGGAAAGTTCGGGGCCGCCCATCTTCATTCGCATGCATTCGCACACGCCCGTCATGTTCATCCGGCGCGCTTCGTAAATCATGTAAAGCCAGGCGGCCATCGCGATGAAAGCGAGCCCGGTCCCGACGATCAATCGATCGCGACGCAGCACTGTTTCCACTGCGCTCATGTCGATCTTGTCAGTTGCCGTAATGGATTTGCGCGACGAAGCCGGCTTTGTTCGGATAGCTGAACTTCATTTGGTCGACGTCAACAGATCCCTCCCGCGCGGATGCGCACTCGGCCGTTTTGAAAATGAATCCAGTTCCATGATTCACCGTCACCTGCTCAGCGTTTCCGGTGACCGGATTTTTGATTGGTTCGAGCGCGATCCGAAAGTTATCGCCGAGGCGGGCAGTGCTTTGAAGGCCATCGATCTTGATGTCAAATGGGACGAATTGCGGTTCGAGCAGCGTGCTGAACGTCGTTGCTAATATTTCGAACGGCAGACCACCGGCTTTTCCTGAACCGATTTCAAGCAACGCCTCTCTTTGCGCGGTCGAAGCTTTTTCATCGACGAACAGGCAGACGGTGCCGTTGCCTTCATGAATTGCTCCCGGCCATTTCGCCGCGAAAGCCAGGCCGGTGCCGTCGAGTGAGAGATCGCCATATTTGCCCTTGTTGATCTTCCAAACACCGACGCCCTGGCAATAGCCCGGTGTCGGCGGCGCGGCGAATTCGCAGGGACATCCATAATCGCAATTACACGCCTGTAGATAATCTGCGTCGAAAAACCATTTCTTCATGATGTGATCCTCCTGAATGCAAAGTTGCAGACAAGCGAATCACCCGCAAGCCGCGCGGTTTTATCACTCTTGGAACCACAGTTCGCATTGAAGAAACCGCCCCGTGGCGAGATGCGACGCGCGGTTTGACACCTGCTATTCCGCACGGTATGAGGTCAATCCGATGACAATCTTCCGCGTCCCGCGCGTATTTTTGCTGATCGCGTCAGTGTCGCTGTTTGCTTTTACTGGCGACATCGTTGCGGATGCGGTTGTGGATATGCGAGGCCATCCATGCGAGCAGACATCGCAGACGTCGAAACAAAGCCCATGCACAGTATGTCTTTGTACGGTACATTCTGGTGCGGTGTTGTTCGCCGCGGCAGAACCTTTGTCGGCCCTCAAGCTTTCGCCCATCGATTTTTCACTCTTGGACACACTTCAGGCGGTAAGCACCTTGCCGGTTGCAATCGATCATCCGCCTCAGCTTAGCTAGCTTGCCCGAGTAGCACCCTCGTGTCCTGACGACACGATTTTCTCGTCGAACTCGGGTTCTTGGTCGGACGCGCGCTATGTCGCGCCGTTGTCACCCCATCAGGTCTTCTATTTCCAAACTAATGTTCCATCACAACTTTAAATTCATCCTTGCTGCTAGTGTCATGGCAAGCGCGTTGGCTGCTCATGCCGAAACGTTGTCGCAACTGACGCAGGAGGCATTTCGCAATAATCCCGAGTTTCGTGTTTTGGAGGCGAGTGTCACGGCCGCCCAAGGCGGAGTCACCACAGCGAAGACGTGGCAGAATCCCGAATTGAGCGTTGGACCAGGCGTGCGCGAGAATGCCGCCACCAACGGCCCGCCCAAACCCGGCTTCAACGCGACGTTCGAGCTAAATCAGCTTTTTCTTTTTCCGGGAAAGCGCCAGCTGCTGATTGCTATCGCGCAGCGCAATGTCGAGATCAGCAAACTAGCGCTGGAAGGTTTTCGGTTTCAGCTGGCGACCGCAGTGCGGAAGGCATTTTACGAGTATCTGGCTGCCGAGAAAATCGTTAAGCTGCGCCAAGACCAGATTCAGTCTGCGCAGACGTTTTACGACGCAGCGGTGAAGCGCGCTCAAGCGGGTTTTGCTTCGGATTTCGAAACGGTCAAGGGCCAGGCGGACTTGATCAACGCGCGCAAATTGGCGCGGGCGGCAGAGGGGAACGTAGCAACCGCGCGCGTCGAATTGAATACGCTTTTAGGACGTGCATCGTCTTCTCCGTCGCATCCGACCGGAACGCTCGAAGGTGCCGCCCCAAAAGGCATAGCCGAAAGCTATGTCGCGCTGGCGATGGCGCGGAACCCAAGTCTGCGGACGCAGGAATTGCAGGCGAATCTCGCCGGTTTGAATCTGCGCAAGACGAGGTTCGGCCGGCGGCCGGATTTCGCCATTGGTCCAGCCATTGAATATAGTTCGAACGCGGGTGAGCGCACTTATGCTTTGCGTGCAACTGTCGCGCTTCCACTTTGGAATCAGGCAAAGGGCGAAATCCTAACGGCAAACGCCGAGCAGCAAAAAGCGCTCGCTGAGATCGAGAAGTTGCGACTGGAAATTACCGGCGGCGTCACCAAAGCAGCGGCGAAGCTCGAGGTCGCGCGAGATCAGCTGGCACTTTATTCGCCGGAGTTTCTGCAAAAGCTCAAAGATTTCGTCGCCCAGGCCGAGCAGGGTTACGCGCAGAACGCGACTACGCTCATTATCTATCTCGACGCCAAACGCACTTATTTCGATGCGCTGACAGATTATTACGAAGCGCTCTCAAAAGTTGCCGAAAGCCGCGCTGACCTTGAATCGGCTGTTGGTGTTCCTCTCGAATTGAAGCCCTGATTTATGCGAACAAGCGTAAGATCGATAATCACTCGGGCGATGAACGTTGTCTTCGCTGCGACGTTACTTGCAGGCTGCGGCAAGAAGGAAGCGAGCGAGGAGTCAGAAGCGAAGAAGCACGAAGCAAACGTCGTCACTTTAACCAAAGAACAGCTCCAACATGCCGAAATCAAAACCGAGCCGGTAGAGCTGGGAAGCATCGAGACCACGTTGAAAGCGCCAGGCCGCGTGAGTGAAAACCTCAACAGGACCGCGAAGATTGCGAGCACGCTGGAAGGACGATTGATAAAATTAAACGTCGACCTCAACGACAGGGTAAAGGCGGGCGAAGTGCTCTGTCTTGTGCAAACGCCGGAGTTGTTAGGCAAACCGCTTGAACTGAAAGCGCCGATTGACGGTGTGATTATCGATCGCAAAAGCGCACCGGGCGAACTTGTCAGTAAAGACAAGGAAATCTACACGATCAGCGATCCGACTGATCTGTGGGTTATCGCAGAAGTAAAGGAACGTGACATTGGCGCCGTGAAGGTTGGACAGGACGCCAGCTTCTCGGTGCTGGCGTACCCCGGCGAAACATTCCGCGGGAAAGTCGTGCGAACCGGCAATCAAGTTGAAGCACAATCGCGCACGTTGGAAGTGCGCATTGAAGTCAACAACTCCGATGGACGACTGAAGCCGGGAATGTTCGCCGATGTAGAAATCACGACAACAATTTTACGGGATACGATTGTGATTCCCGATACAGCGCTTCAAACGGACGAAGAGAACCAGATCGTATTTGTCGATCTTGGTGGAAATAAATTTCAAAAGCGTGTGGTGAAGTTGGGAATTGAGCCGCATGGGCGAGCGCAAGTCACCGAAGGATTGAAGGTCGGGGAGAAGCTCGTGACCGAGGGCAGCTTCATTCTCAAATCGGAAATGCTCAAAGGTGAGCTCGAGGAGGAGTAGGCATGATCAACGCGATCCTGAATTTCTCGGTCCGGCAAAGGATGCTCGTCATTCTTGCGGCAGTAATTCTTACAGGCTTTGGCACCCTGGCGTGGCAGCGCATCCCGATCGATGCGTTTCCCGATGTTACTAACGTGCAGGTGCAAGTTCTCGCTAAGGCCGGCGGAATGTCGCCACCGGAAGTCGAGAAACTGGTCACGCGTCCGATTGAAATTCAGATGGGCGGTCTGCCGCGTCTGACCGAGATTCGCTCGGTTTCAAAGATCGGGCTTGCCGCGATCACGATCGTTTTTGAAGACGGCGTGAATGATTACTTCGCGCGCCAGCTTGTTTCCGAACGGTTAGCCAGTGCTCGCGAGAACTTACCGGCTGGCGTCGATGTTGAGCTTGGTCCGATTACCACCGGATTGGGAGAAGTCTTTCAATACATCCTAATCAGCAAGGATCCAAAATACGACGCGACGGAACTGCGCACAATCCAGGATTACATTGTGCGCCCTCTGCTCCGAGCGGTCCCGGGCGTCGCGGATGTGAACTCGTTCGGCGGGCTGGTAAAACAATTTCAGGTCATCGTCAAACCCGAGCGGCTGACGTCGTTTCGTGTGAGCCTTCAACAAGTCTTTGAGGCACTCGCGAAGAACAATTCAAACGCGAGCGGTAACTTCATCGAGCATCAGTCCGAGCAATACGTTGTGCGCGGGCTGGGTCTGGTAAAAAACACGCAGGACATCGGCAACATCATCGTCGCCGTCCACGAGCACACGCCGATCTACGTGCGCGATGTCGCCGAGGTAAAGATTGGGGCGGAGTTGAGACAAGGCGCGGTCACGATGAACGGCCAGGGCGAAGTGGTTAGCGCCATTGTGCTGATGCTCAAAGGAGCCAGCGGCCGCGACGTGGTAAACGCAGTAAAGGAGAAGTTACCGGAAATTCAGAAAGCATTGCCCAAAGGCGTCGAGCTGGTTCCGTTCTACGATCGGACCGATCTCGTCCGGAAGGCCATTCACACCGTCACGTCTGCACTCCAGGAAGGCGCAATCTTGGTGCTGATCGTTCTCGTCGTTTTGCTCGCCGACTTGCGCAGCGCAATCATTGTGACGCTCGTCCTGCCGCTTTCCGCGCTCTTCGCTTTCATCATGATGCGCTGGTATGGCCTGAGCGCCAACCTGATGTCGTTAGGCGGGCTGGCAATCGGCATCGGCATGATGGTGGACGGCGCGGTGGTGATGGTGGAAAATATTCATCGACACCTCACAGAGAAACCCGATCCCGCTAAGCTCCATCACCGGCACGTGGGCAAGGTCGAAACGGTTCTCTACGCCGCCAAGGAAGTCGGGCGGCCAATCGTCTTCGGCATTGCCATCATCATAATCGTTTTTCTGCCGCTCTTCACACTCCAGGGATTCGAAGGAAAAATGTTTAGCCCGCTCGCGTTCACCATTTCGTTCGCGCTGCTTGGCTCGCTCGTCCTTTCCCTTACGCTCGTGCCGACACTTTGCACTTTCTTTCTCAAGCAAACGCCGCATGAGCATGATCCCATTCACATTCGCTGGCTAAAGCACGTTTATCTTGTTGCGCTGAAGCCATGTATCCGCCGTCCTGGGCGCGTCGTGCTGCCAGCGGTTATCGCGCTGATCGCTGCGTTTCTGCTCGTACCCTTAATCGGCACGGAGTTTCTGCCTTCTCTTGATGAAGGCGCGGTTGCTATCGAAGCGCGGTCGCTGCCGAGTATTTCGCTCCAGCAAGCCGCTAACTTACAGACGCGCGCTCAACGCATCTTCAAACGCTTTCCCGAAGTAATCGATGCAGTATCGAAGACGGGGCGGGCCGACATCGCAACCGATCCCATGGGCATCGAGTCCACTGACGTGATGCTGACATTGCGCCCTCAGTCGGAATGGACCAGCGCCAAAACCAAAGAAGAACTCGTGTCAAAAATGCGCGCCGCCTTCGGCGATCTGCCCGGCGTGACCGGGAACTTTACGCAGCCAATCGCCCTGCGAGTTGATGAACTCGTGAGCGGAGTCAAATCCGCGATCGGAATCAAAATCTTCGGTGACGATCTCAAGGTATTAAAAGAGAAAGCTGATGCGGTCGCACGCGTACTTTCGAAGGTACGCGGCGCCACCGACGTGAACGTCGAGAAAGTGAGCGGACTGGCGTATCTGCAAATCGAAGTCGATCGCGAGAAGATTGCGCGCTACGGCATTAACGTTGCCGACATCCACGAGGTCATAGAGACGGCAATCGGCGGTAAGGAAGCGAGCAAAGTCTATGACGGAATGAAAGTCTTCGGGCTTGCTGTGCGCTTTCCCGAAGCTGCACGCAACGATGTCGAACCAATCCGCGAAATACTCATTCCATCGCCAAGCGGCGCGCTCATTCCGCTTGGCCAACTCGCCAAAGTGGAAGTGAGCGAAGGCCCGGCGCAGATCAGCCGCGAGATGGCGCAACGCCGCATCGTTATTCAATGCAATGTGACCGGACGTGATATCGGCAGTTTCGTGCACGAAGCCAAGCAGAAGATCGACAACGCTGTGAAGTTGCCGCCTGGCTATGTCATGACATGGGGCGGCCAATTCGAAAATCAGCAGCGCGCCATGAAGCGTTTTTCTATCGTCGTGCCGATCACGATCGCATCGATCTTCCTGTTGCTCTTCAGCTCATTCAATTCCGTGAAGCAGGCGCTGCTCATCATCATGAACATTCCTTTCGCGCTGATTGGCGGAATTCTCGCGCTCATCATCGGGCGATTTAATCTTAGCGTGAGCGCCAGCGTTGGCTTCATCGCGCTCTTCGGCGTGGCCGTACTCAACGGTGTGGTCATGGTCAGTTACTTCAATGAACTGCGGCGTGAAGGAACGAACGTCGAGCTTGCGGTTGTGAAAGGGGCCGTGTTGCGTCTGCGGCCTGTTTTAATTACCGCGAGTGTCGCCGCACTTGGTTTAATCCCGATGCTTTTTGCCACGGGTCCGGGCAGCGAAATTCAAAAACCACTGGCCGCGGTCGTGATTGGCGGGCTCATCAGCTCTACGTTGCTCACGCTTTTCATCCTGCCCACGCTCTACAACGTGTTTGAGCGCAAGGCGCGTCGCGCACCGCATCCACTGCCCGAACCTCCGCTGACAACGCAGTTGTATGGCACTTAGGAATTTACGAATCACATGAGGCGCTGCGTTTTTTTGAAGTGATTGGACATGTATTCACAACTTTCAGAAACGAAACCCAATCTGGTGCGCCTGCAAATCTCGCGAAAGGTTACAGCCCGCGAATACAAGGAAATCTGCGCACTCATTAGTGATAAAATCGCGAAGCAGGGCGCGGTCGATTTGCTCTGTGAGCTGGACCCGTCATTTCGACGGGTGAGCGTCGGCGTTGTTTGGAAAGGCGCCTTTGTAGCGGCAGAAAATGCAATCAAGCTGCGGCACGTGGCAGTCGTCGGTGAGAGACGAGCCTACAAATGGGCGCGCGTTCTGGTGCGCGGTTTTCACGCTGACACCCGTTACTTCGATATCGGACAACGCACACGAGCCGCACGCTGGCTGGAGAAAGGACCGTGGTCTACCGAACAGCAGCATCCACACAAATTCGCGGGTAACGCCAGTTACCGCATCGAGCGAAAACGTTAACATGCACCGATCACGGTTTACCCTGGCGACGATCGCGTTATTCGTTTTCACTACTCTCCAAGCTGACGCGCGACTGCCGCAGCCCGAACGCGCGGAAGGCGTGATTCTGGCGGTTGACCTCGACACCCAAACAATCGTCTTCAAAGCCGGTAAGCAGGAAAAGCCTTTGATCTTGGATTGGAACAACGAAACCGAGTTTCGTCGTCATGATCGACGGATCAATCCTGCGAAGATGAAGGCCGGAGAAAACGTCTTCGTTTCCTACAAGCGAATCTCCTTCAGAAATCCCATGCTGAAGCAACTGATTCTTCTTCCGAGAAAGCAACGGGAATAGCTGACAAATTCTTAACCATGCAGCTCTCGTTTTCGACCATGAATAGGAACGGCGACAGGCTTGTTCGGCGCTCGATTTTAACGACCGCGCTCGCTTTCCTGATTCTTACATTAGGCCTTGCACCGTCAATTCAGGCAATGCCTCCAATGAGTCGCGAAATGTCAGGCGTAGTGCAGCAGATTACCGCTAAGACGTTGACGCTACTTCCTGCGGGCGAGTCAAAGCCAATTGTCTTTGCCTGGGACGCCAAATGGACGCAATTGGTCCGCGACAGCGACTTTACAAGTCCAGACGCGCTGCGCGTCGGCACGCGAGTCTCCATTCGTTATCACTCACCTATCTTCGGTCCGCAGTACGTTACGCGCGTCTTCTGGCAAACCCATGCTCCACCTCGGAGCAAACATGAAAATAGGAATGGCCCAGCTTAATCCGACGGTTGGTGATCGCGCGGAGCGTGAGACGACGCTCACAGTGGTGGGAATGGATTGTGCGGAGGAAGTGGCTACCGTTCAGCGTGCGCTGAAACCATTGAGCGGAGTGCGCGAAGTCCGAGCCAATTTGCTCGCTGGAAACGCAACAATTTCGCACGACGAGAGTGTAACACCGCAAGCGTTAATCCAGGCCATCGCGGCCGCAGGACTCAAGGCCACACTCGCAAGCGCCGACAGCGGTGAAGCGACCGAAGGGGCGCAAAGGCCACGCCTCATTTCCGTTTTGATTTCGGGCGCGTGCACTGGTGTCGGTCTGATCGTTCGCTGGAGCGCAGGAGGAGATGAGCCACTGGCCATAGGCCTGTTTGCCGCAGCAATTGTCAGCGGTGGTTGGTTCATCTTGCCGAAAGCGATCCGCGCCGCGCGCCGTCTCGCCCTCGACATGAATGTCCTCATGAGCGTAGCGGTCGCGGGCGCGACTGCAATTGGCGAATGGTCCGAAGGCGCGGCGGTCGCGTTTCTTTTCGCGCTCTCGGAGTTACTGGAAAGTTTTAGCGTTGCACGCGCACGCAAAGCCATCTCGTCGCTGATGAAATTGTCGCCGCCGGTGGCCCTGATCAAAAAAGGCGAATCGTTCCGCGAGGTGCCGGTGGAGGAGGTGAAACCGAACGACGTAATTGCGGTTAAGAGTGGCTCTCGCATCCCTCTCGACGGCGAAGTGATCAACGGTGAATCCGTTGTGGATCAAGCGCCCATCACTGGTGAATCCGTCCCGGTCGAAAAGAAAGAAGGCGACATCGTTTTTGCGGGAACGATCAACGGTGGTGGCTCGCTCGACGTGCGCGTCACGAAGCTTTCGAACGATACGACGCTGGCGAAAATCATTCATCTCGTCGAAGAAGCGCAAGCGCAGAAAGCGCCTTCACAGCGGTTCGTCGATGTCTTTGCGAAATATTATACGCCGAGCGTAATCGTGCTGGCACTGCTTGTTCTGTTGGTTCCACCGTTCCTCTTCAACGCGCCGTGGTTCACGTGGATTTATCGCGCACTTGTTCTGTTGGTCATCGCCTGTCCGTGTGCTCTGGTGATTTCCACGCCAGTTTCGATTGTCTCAGGTCTTACCGCCATGGCTCGCCGGGGCGTGCTTATCAAAGGGGGCGCGTTCTTGGAAGCGATCGGCAAACTGCGCGCTCTTGCGCTCGATAAAACCGGCACCATCACTGAAGGCAAGCCTCGGGTCACAAAAGTTCACGCGCCCAACGCCGCATCGGAAAATGAAATCGTGCGCATCGCCGCCGCGATTGACTCACATTCCGAGCATCCGCTCGCGCAGGCTGTCGTGGACTACGCGCGCAAACAGCATGTCGATGTTACGCGCAGCGAAAATTACAAGGCGCACAGCGGCCGCGGCGCTTCCGGTAAGATCGACGATCACGAGTATTTCGTCGGCAACCATCGCTTCACGCACGAGCTGGCAGTTTGCTCGGAGGAAATCGAGCGGTTGCTGGCGCAAATCGAAAGTGAAACGCAATCCGTTGTCGTCGTCGGTCACATGCCGCATCCCGGATGCAAAGGCGAAGTGCTCGGCGTTATCGCGGTGGGCGATGCCGTGCGTCCAAACGCGAAGGACGCGATCGCGGCGCTGCACGACGCCGGCGTGCGCAAAGTTGTGATGCTGAGCGGCGACAATCAGCGCACGGTGGACGCGATTGCCAGACAAGCCGGCATTGACGAAGCGCAAGGCGATCTGTTGCCCGACCAAAAGGTGGATCGTGTTAAAGACCTCATGAAGCGTGAGCGCTGCGTCGGCATGGTGGGCGACGGCGTCAATGACGCACCCGCAATGGCCATCGCCACCGTGGGCATCGCAATGGGCGCGGCCGGCACGGACACCGCGATCGAAACGGCGGATATCGCCCTGATGAAGGACGACCTGAGCAAAATTGCTGAAACAGTTCAGCTCGGGCGCCGCACGCTACGCGTCATTCAATTCAACATCGCATTCGCTCTCGCTGTGAAAGCGGTTTTTCTGGTCCTTGCGCTGCTTGGCTACACAAGTCTCTGGCTGGCAATCGCCGCTGACACGGGTGCGACTCTGGTCGTTGTCGCAAACGCACTGCGGCTGCTACGAATGCCATCAGCAACGTAAAGCATCATGCGCCAACGGCCGCCCAAACGTCGTCGTGGCAAGAGAGGCAGCGCAGAGCCGGTGGTACTCACGCGCAAAGACCGTGTTCAAATCGCAGCGTTATTGATCATGATCGTAGTGGTTCTTGGCGGCTTTGTTTACATGTACTATCACGCCGCCAAAGCCGATCACGATAGACAATTCCGTCAGAGATATCATCTGAATGATGACCAACTCCGGGCCTTTAAGGAGCTGGAGAAACAGCACCACGCAACCTACAAGGCTTTGCGAAACGAGGCGGAGAAAACGCGCAGACGCGTCGAAACGCTCTTTGAGCGCACAAAGAAAATCACGCCGGAAATTCAAACGCTCTTCGCAGAAGCCAATCGTCAGCGGGAGGCGTGCTGGACCGAAGAACTGGAGCATCACCGTCGCGTGAGCCAAATTATGAATCCCGAAGATGCTCGTATTTTTCTCACAGAGAAAGAGCAACTCTATCGGGAGCGAAAAGAAGATCGCAACGGCTTCCTTGTTCTGCCGCACAATTGATTTGATCGCGGTCCGCTAGGTGATACCAATCGAGAATATCCTTTGCGTGAATCGATACGCGCTCTTTTCCGGGCGGAGGGAGCACAGTCAAGGTGGAGCGTAGCGTGCGAGCAATACCTTTACGGCGCGCAGCGAGCCATACAATCGAGGGCCGATTCACGCACAGTCGATCACGCGAACATAATTCAGAGCGCACCGCAGTGGTCGCGCGTTGTGGAATACGGCACCGTTCGTCTGAGCAGCTTGGCGATTACTACGATCAGTAAAACAATGAGCAGAATGCCGACGACCGACCAAGTGCACATCATTCCGGGCATCATTTTGAAAAGGGTAACTTGTCCCGCTCAGTTTTCACAAGACAAACCGGTCCCATCCAGCATAACTCTCGCGCACCGGTCCGCGCGGCAGACTTAGCAAGATCACGGCGATACCTACTGCGAGGTCATTCAGCTTCGAAAAAATCGAAGCGCCGCCGAGCAGCCAGGGCGCGGCGATGATCCATGCGCCGAAAAGCACGTTAATGAACCGGCCGGCGCGAATCACTTCCGCCGTTACGATTACTGCAAATGTCGTAATCAACGCGCCGACCAAATGGTCGCTGTCGGCCGCTGCGCCGCTCGTGCCAAAGATAGCCGGCGCGAACATCAGCCAGATCCCAAGGACCGCGCTGATGATTAAATTCCACGGCAGGTTTACTCCCCAGACCATCGGCCCGATAATCTTTGAAACCGGCGTGCCATAGCTCGGCGTGCGTTTGTCTTTATTCACTTCATCAAGCGTGCCGCCAACCCAAAACGTGCGCCAGAACGGTTTCCCCTTACGCATGCTCGTGCGCATGAACTGGCCCATGGCGATGACTTCGTCCACCGTTAAGGGAATCATGAACAGCATTACTAGCGCGGTGAACAAACAAATGCTGCACCAATGGCCAACCGCGAGCGGTTGCAGAATCACGAGCACGATGCTGACGATGCCGAGCGGCACCACGAGAATGAAAAAGAACGTCACCATCCACGGCATTGTGCGCCAGCGCGTCGTTCCGCCCATCCAGCCCATCAGCATCTCGATGGTGTAAGCCGCCGCGCCGAGCCCGGCGTCGGAGATCGGAAACATTTTAGAAACTTTAGATGTCAGCACCGTCATCGTGCTATCGCCAAAGAACGGGTCCCACGCTTGCGGAATGTAACCGAGCTGAAACGCAGCCAGATAACGCGAGCCGAGCCATCCGATAAACGCTAGCGCGATCATCGGCGCGCGTTGATGCCAGCTCGATGGATTGTAACTCCAGCCCGGCGGAATTTCTGGGCCCGGTTTCATCATCTCCATGTGATGCGCCATGCCCGGCATCATCGGTACTAGGATCGACAATGCGATCGCGATTACGCCAACAAGCGTGTCATTCAAATATGCTGCCGGTGATTTCGCCCAGAAGATCAGCGGCGCGAATTGCAGCCAGCCGCCGACAAACGAAACACTCCAACGTCCGACGAAATCAAACCGCGGCCAGAGCGCGAGCGCGGAAAACAAAATCAAGAGCACGCCGCTAATCACATCGCTCCACAAGATGCGAAGATCGACATATCCAAACGTAAACGGGCTTGTGATCAGCCACGCACCTAGCGAGATGACTGCGAAATTTGTCCAGAGCCATTTCCGGCGCATTTCCACGAGCATTTCCCGATGATCCTGCTCTTTCATGATTCGGAAGGCGGCTCGCCGAGTTTATTATCGCAATAAAATTTTTCCGGATCTGCTTTGAGTGCGGCGACCATTTTCGGGAGCGTTTCGCGCAGCGAACGTTTCGGTGCCCAGCCAAGAAGGGTGCGGGCACGCGTGATGTCCAATTCGTAGTGGTCGTCGGCCCGATCGATCATCCATGGTTTAATGAAGGCGTCGTGAAACGGGAAGTGATCCTCCAACCAGGCGCCTGCTTTTGCCGCGGTCTTGGGAATTTCGCGCGTTTCCCATTCTTCGCCATGAATCAACCGGCCAAATGCGCGCTGAAGTTCGTCGTAACTCAACGTTTCCGGCTCACCGACGATCATCGTGACGTCGCGCGGCAGTTCATGCCGGCGCTCAATTGTCAGCCGAAGGGCGGCGAGCACATCGTCGAGATGAACGAACGCCTGGCCGTGAGTGATGTCGCCCGGGTAAAGCTTGCTGGTTATCTGGCGCTCGTAGATTCGCTGGATTTGATGCGCCAGTGGAATCGATTCGCACTGGTCGTTGTAGATGCCGGCGATGCGCAAGATGACAACTGGAATGTTGCCGTGCTTTTTGTGAATGAGTTTTTCCGTTTCGACTTTTGATTTCGGATAATCCCATTTCGGGTCGAGAGGAGAATCTTCGTTGATTGGTTTTCCGGGCACAGTCGGAGCGTGAACAAGCTCCGTACTTGAAAAGACGAACTGTTCGACCTGAAAATTTTGCAGTTCCAGCAACATTCGTTCAGTCCCCCGGACAGTAATTTTTTCGTAAAGCGGACTCGCTTCGCCCGAGAACGAATAATAGGCAGCAAGATGAATGACCGACGTGATGTGTTCGCCATAAGCGTAGCGCACACGCTCGAACGCGTACTTCACGCTTCGGTCCGAGCTAAGATCGACACAAACGCATTCTGCTTCGGGCGGCGGATACGGATAACCGTCGCGATCGAAGCCGATCATCTGATAATCTTTTGCCAACAGCTGGCAGAGCGAATAGCCAATGAGCCCGCTACTTCCTGTGACGAGGACGACTGGTTTTTGTGCATTCATTCGCGATTGCTGGCGGCGGAACTGTCCCGACGGCTCAAAATTCGGCTCCAATATTTGATCCACTGGATTTCCAGCACGATTAGGAGAACAAGCGCTATGAACAGCAACAGGCCGAAGAGAACGGACGTGCCGATAATGTAAGGCATCATCGCTTTCTCGCCTTTCATCATCTCCTGACACATGTCTGCCATTCGTTTCATCGAATCCATGCCTGCCATTTCATTTATTCCTTGCAATTGCGAAGCCGACGGCGATGCCGCTTCGGCTGGCGTTGGCGTCGGCGAAATGTCGGTTTGCGCGGCCACAAACGGAGAGATGTTTAATGCCGCAATGCTCAAAGCAGTGAGCAGAAATAATTTTGTCTGCATATTGTAGTTTTCTTCACTGTTAATGCTGGTGCTGGAAATGATTACCGCGTGAGCCTCATTATCTGATGACTCCGCAGTGAGGACTCGCCCTTCCCATGAATGGATTTGCGATCGTCGCGTCGGTCTGCACCCAATCGCTAAATCTCCACATCTGGCAGTTCACACAGGGCGCAGGACATTGATTCATCGAGCAGCCGACGACGTAGTATTCCTTGTGACCTCGCGCCATTTTCACAGCTTCGGCGCTTATTGTACTGAATGCCTCGCGAGCTGCTTCCAGCGAGTCGGCTTTCGATAGCGCCTGCGCGGTTGCAGAGACTGATCGCCGCTGTTGGTAGGAGTCCGCTAGCGTAGCAGCCGCTTTTTGAACGGACGTTAAGTTCTCCTGAGACAGAGCTACTCGAATCGAGTCATACTGCCGTAGCATTGCGCGATCCGCTTCAGTAAGTCTGATGGCCAGCGAACTCCTGATCATCATTGCAGCGAAGACGATTGCACCCACCAATGCCGCGCCAAAGATGAGTCTGACCCGTCGTCGGTGCAGCATAGCTGCCCGCAGGCGGCTCTTTTTGGGCTGGTTTTTCATACGGCCTTCAGCTCATCAGTCGGTCAGCAATCGGAATCACGCGATGCGCCTGGCTTCGGCCTGATTGCTCCGCAGCTGCGCATCGAACCTCCGAGATAGGGGTTCTTGATTTTCTTGTCCTTTTGCAGCCAACTTGCCTTCGCCATCGGGCAATAGACTTCCACATACGCGCTCGTGATGTTGTGATCTGCCAAGTACTGGATCAGCGATTTGCTGAGCGGCTTGAATGCCTCGCGCGCGGAAGAGAGGTTTCTCGTCCCGGCCAAGATTTCGGCTTGGTTGGCCACTTTTTTGGGGAACATCTTCATTGAATCGCCACGTATGGCGCTTGCAATTGCTGAAGCGTTAAACCCGATGCCGACGCCTGATTCGTTCGCCAGCGCAGATTCGATTTTCAGATAATAGTCGAACACGGATTTCACTGGCTCCATCAATGCATCGGTTTGCTCCTTTGGAAATGTCCGATGCCCAGCGCCAGCGTTGGTCGCCAATGCGACGGTCATTGCGGTCAGAGTTAGAACCAGGGGTAGTTTTGTTTTCATGTTTGGTTTCCTTTTATTGTTTGACGTTGAGGTTGAAGCTCGTTTGGCCGCTGCCGCGCGGGCCATTGAATGAAAGCTTTGCCATCCAATCGCCCGCCATATCCGGCTTAATCTTGGCACGGTATTGGCCGGGCGTTCCGCTGCGTTGAACTGTCGCGCCTTCGTGCATCTGCATTCCCGGCATGTTCATGTTTGCCTCCATTTTGACATCGCCAGCATCGACAAGTTGGTCGTTGGCATCGCGGAATTCGATGAGGAGTTCGCTAGGGCCGTTTCGTACTTGACCGTAAAGTTTCACCGTCAAGTCATTCACCGTTTGCGTGGCGATCGGCGCGCTTTGTGCCACCGCTGCTTTTGGTGCGGCGATTCTTTGCCAGACAAATTTTCCGCCGAACAAGATCAGGATAATCGCGACAATGAGCGCGATAATTTTCGGCAAACGCTGTCGTGTGCGCTCCGATGGAATTAACTCGGGTGGGATCAACGGCGCCTCTGCTTCGGTTTGGTCTTCGAGTTCGCGTTTCCGCCAGGCGACGTAAATCACTGGATAAATCAGCAGCTCCAGAATGCCCGAAGTGATGATGCCGCCGATCATAGGCGTGGCGATTCGTTTCATAACATCGGCACCGGCTTGCATGGCTGGCGACCACATGATTGGCAGAAGGCCGAACAAAATCGCGCATACCGTCATGATCTTCGGTCGAATCCGTTGCACCGCGCCTTCCATTACTGCGGCGTGCAAATCTTTCATCGTGTTCATGCGCCCCTCAGCTTTGAACTTATCCCAGGCATGGTCGAGATAGAGCAGCATCACCACGCCGGTCTCGGCCCCGACGCCCGCCAGCGCAATGAGCCCCACCCAGACCGCGACGCTCATGTTGTAGCCGAGCACGTAGAGCAACCAAAACGCGCCGACCGATGAGAATGGCACCGTCAGTAGGACTATAAACGTCCTGATGACGGACCGGGTGCTGAAGTAAAGGAGGACGAAAATGATGAGCAGGGTAAAGGGAACCACGACTTTGAGCCGCTCCTTGGCCGCTTGCAGATATTGGAATTGACCGGCCCATTCGACGTAATACCCCGGCGGATACTGAATTCGCTGGCCGAGCAGTTGCGACGCTTTGCGAACGTAGCCCTCGATGTCGCTGGTTGTTACGTCCACAAAAACAAAACCGACTAGTTTGCCATTCTCGCTGCGGATTGAAGGCGGTCCGGTTTTGTAATGGATATCAGCCAGCATCGAGATGGGAACCTGCGCGCCAGTGGGTGTGGGAACGAGCACGCGCTTGAGCGCGTCGAGGTCTTCGCGAAAATCGCGGGCGTAACGTGTGTTCACTGGATAGCGCTCGCGTCCTTCCACGGTGGTGGTGATGTTCTTACCGCCGATGGCTGACTCGATGATGTCGTTCACATCGCCGACTTTCAGGCCGTAGCGTGCAGCCGCTTCGCGGTTCACTGTGAAATCGAGGAAATAACCGCCAACCGTGCGCTCGGCGAACGCGCTGCGTGTATCCGGAAGCTCAGCCAGCGCTCTTTCGATCTGCACCGCGAGCTTCTGGATTTCCCCAAGATCGGGACCGAAAACTTTTACGCCGAGCACGCTGCGAAATCCCGTGGTGAGCATTTCGGTGCGCGTCTGGATCGGCATCCAGAAAATGTTCGCCATGCCAGGCGTTTTCATGTTGGCGTTGACCTCCGCGAGCAGCTTGTCCCACGTCATTCCGCGCCGCCATTGATCCGAAGGCTTAAGTGTGACGACGGTTTCAAACATTGACAATGGCGCAGGATCAGTCGGCGTCTCGGCTTGCCCGGCCTTACCGAAAACAGTCACGGCCTCGGGAATTTTTTTTAATTGTCGATCTTGAATTTGGAGAATTTTCGTTGCCTCGGTAATCGACATTCCCGGGACGGCTGTTGGCATGTAAAGGAGCGTGCCTTCGTTCAACGGCGGCATGAATTCGCTGCCGAGTCTCTTGTAAGGAAAAATTGTGATCAGAAGAATAACCAGCGCACAGCCGAGAGTGAACCAGCGATAGCGCAGAACGAAGTCAGCAAACGGCTGATAGGTTCGGATCAGAAAACGGTTCACCGGATTCTTCTCTTCCGGTGTAATCTTCCCGCGTATGAGCAACGTCATCAGCACTGGCACGAGCGTCACGCCGAGAAACGACGCGAAAAACATCGAGAAAGTTTTCGTGAAGGCGAGTGGCCGGAAGAGCCGGCCTTCCTGCGCAGTTAGCGAGAAGACAGGCACGAAGCTCACAGTAATGACGAGCAACGCAAAAAAGAGCGAGCGCCCTACGCTCTTGGCGCCAGCAATGATCACTTGAACGCGCTCAAGGTTGTCTGGCTCGCGTCCGTGCGTTTCCCGGAAATGCTCCAGCCCCTTGTGCGCGTTCTCAATCATAATGATCGCTGAATCGACCATGGCGCCGATGGCGATAGCGATGCCGCCCAGCGACATGATGTTCGAAGTGACGTGCATCCACCACATCGGGATGAATGAAAGAATGATCGCGATCGGCAGCGTGATGATCGCCACCAGTGCCGAGCGGACGTGCCAGAGAAAGACGAGACAAACGAGCGCGACGACCACGCTTTCTTCGATCAACTTCTCGCGTAACGTGGCAATGGCGCGCTTGATCAAATCACTGCGGTCGTACGTCGTGACCACGCGCACGCCTTCGGGCAGCGAACCCTTGATCTCTTCTAGCTTCTTCTTAATGCCGTCGATGACATTGAGCGCATTTTCGCCATACCGCATGACCACGATGCCACCGACGGTCTCGCCTTTGCCGTCAAGCTCTGCAACACCGCGCCGGATATCGCCGCCGAGATGGACGTTTGCGACATTTTTCAGATAAACCGGCGTGCCGTTCTCCACTTTGAGGACGATATTCTCGATGTCCTCAATTTTTTTGATGTAACCGCGGCCGCGAATGTAATACTCGGTCGTTGCGACTTCGAAAATTTTCCCGCCCACGTCGGCGTTGCTCATCTTGATCGCGCTGACGACCTCGCTGAGCGGAATGTTGTAAGCAACAAGCGCGTTTGGATCTAGATCGACCTGGTATTGCTTCACAAAGCCGCCGACCGGTGCGACTTCGGCCACGCCTTTTACCGAGGCGAGCGCGTAGCGCAGATTCCAATCCTGAATGGAACGCAGCTGCGCGAGATCGTGCTTCCCGGTGTCGTCAACCAGCGCATATTCGTAAACCCAGCCAACACCAGTCGCGTCTGGGCCGATAACCGGATTTACCCCTTCCGGCAGCGAGCCGCGCACTGAATTGAGATATTCGATAACCCGCGAACGCGCCCAGTAAATATCGGTGCCGTCTTCAAAGATGACGTAAATGAATGATTTGCCGAACATCGATTCGCCACGCACGAATTTCACTTTCGGTGCAGCGATAAACACAGTGGAAATCGGATACGTGATTTGATCTTCCAACAAGTCCGGCGAGCGTCCTTCCCACTCGGTATAAACGATCACCTGCACGTCGCTTAGATCGGGAATTGCATCGAGCGGCGTGTGAATCAGGCCGTAGAATCCGGCCGCGACAGCGAAGATCGTGAAGATGAAAATGAGGAACTTGTTTCTCGCGCTCGCTTCGATGATGCGCTCGATCAGCGGGCCGCGTCTCAGTTCGGCCGCGCTGTTATCTTGCGAAGTTGAGTCTGCTTTGGTCACGGCTTCACTGAAGACGCGGTAGCTTCTTGTGGCTTTTCTTGCTCAAAGTCCTTCAGCGCGCCTTGGACTTTCGATTCGGCATCGATCAGAAAGTTTGCGCTCGCGACGACGCGCTCGCCTTTCTGCAGGCCGCTTTGCACCTCGTAGATGTCGCCGTACTTAGCGCCTAACTGAACAATGCGCGGCTCCAATTTTCCCTCGCCTTTATCGATAAAGACGACGTTACGCTCGCCGGTCGGCATGATCGCGCTCACTGGGACGGTGAGCGCCTCGCCCATGTTCATCGCCAGTTCGGCATTGACGTACATGCCGGGCCGCAACTTGAAATCAGGATTCGGAATATCGATGCGCACTTTGGCCGTGCGTTTTGTTTCGTTGATGAATGGATCGATGAGGGCGATCGTGCCGTCGAAGTTTTGGCCAGGATACGACTTCGCGGTGATGGCGAGCTTTTGCCCCATTTGAAGCATCGACAACTCATTCTCGTAAAATTCCGCCCACAGCCAGACGACGCTGAGGTCGGCAACCTCTACAAGTAAGTCTCCCGTTTTTACGTTCTTGCCTTGCTCGACGGGCACCGACTGTACGACGCCGCGAAACGGTGAGAGCAAAGTGAGCGTATCGGACGCCTTGCGTGTTTTTTCAAGATCGGCGATCTGCTGGTCAGTGATGTTCCAGAGGTGTAACCGGCGTTTGGCTGATTCGATCAGGCGCTGCGGCGTTTCCCGCGCGTCTTTGGACTTCGCCTGGTCGCGCATCCGCAAAAGCTCGACGAACTCGCGTTCACTCGTAAGCAAATCCGGGCTGTAGATCGATAGGAGCGGCGCGTCTTTATCGACAACCTGGCCCGGCGATGTGACGTTTAGCTTTTGTACGTAACCATCGACGCGAGAGACGAACTGCCAGTTGCGACTTCTGTCCGGCACAATCATGCCGACGGAACGGATCGTGTGCGTAAGCGGTTTGCGTTCAACTTTCGCGTAGCGCACACCTATTTGCTGCTGGCGTTCGACGGGCACGACAAATTCGCTTGGTTTCTCGCCGCCTTTCATTTCGCCCTCTTTCATGCCTGGCATTCCCGGCATGCCTGCCATTCCTTTCGACTCGCCACCGCCCTTCATTTGTTCTCCCTGCGTCTGCGATGGCTGGGCTTCGGCACTGCCTTTTTTCATTACTGGGACCAGGTCCATCGAACAGATGGGACATTTTCCGGGGTCCTTTGAATGCACCGATGGATGCATGGTGCAGGTCCAGTAATCGACGTTGCTATCCTTCTTCGCCGTTGGCCCTTTCGAGCATGAAGCGATGCCCGACAGAGTAAGCAGCGCCACGAGAGGAATGATTTTGTTGAAAAATTTCCGCGCTTTCATTTTCGTTTGGCTTTCGATTCAGGTGGATCGGCGGGTAGCGGGTAAAGCTGCGCGCCAATGATTGCTTCCAGTCCCGCAACGGCAACCTGGTAATCAGTCAGACGTTGGCGGGCGGTTGCTTCGACGTCGCGCAAAACTCGCTGCGATGTGATCCAGTCGAGAAACGACACCTTGCCCGATTCATAGGCGAGCCGGTTGGCTTCGAATGCCTGCTGTGCCTGCGGCACGATTTTATCGCGGAAAAGGGCCAGCTGATCACGCGTCGCCTCGATCTTGGCGAGTTGATCGCGCAACAGTCGCAGCGCTTCTTTTTGCGAACGATCAAGCCCCTGTTGCGCAGCGCCTAGATTTTCGCCGGCCTCGCGAACTCCAGCGGAGTACTTTCTGAAATTAACCCACGGCAGCGGAAAGGAAACGCCGGCGTCCACTTCGCTCACGGCTTGCCCGGCGCCATTGTAACGCTGCGCTTTGACCATCAACGCCGGATCGGGAATCCACTCGCGATGGGCGAGTTGCAGCTTGAATTTTTGCGCCTCGATTTTGAGTTCGGCCATCTTGACTTCCGGCCGATGCGTAAGGACCAGTGGCCGGAGGCGTGACGGCGAGAGGTCTGGCGGTTCGATGCTCGCCGCAATCGGTGCTCCCAGCGGCGCAAAAGCGTCGCGATTCATTAACTGATTAAGTCGCGACTGCTCGTCGGAGAGCTGCCGCTCGAGGTCGCGCCGCGCTTCGAACAGCTTGCTCAAGTCGGTTTCCGCCACCAGCACATCAGCCGCGCTCTGCGTGCCTGCTTCATATTTCGCCCGGCTAATATCAGCAATCTGCTTTAGCGAATCGATATTTTTGCGATTGATGTCGAGCTGTTCATAGGCGTTCGCGAGCAGGAAAAACGACGCGCGCGCAGCCGCGATCACATCCAGTTGTTGGCGGCGGACATCCTCGTAGGCCGAGATCGCCTCGGCCACGGCGGCTCTCGCGCGCAAAAGATTTTTCCCAGTAACCGGAACGACCTGTTCGATGCTTACTGATTGGTCCGTGAACGCGTTGGGCGGTATATCGACAAAGCGACGCACCCGCGAATCGCCGCCCAATCGGGGGTCGTCCCACGCGGCAGCCTGTGGGACGCGTGCTCTTGCTGCGTTCCATTTTTTGAGCGCTTCCTTTATGGCCGGATTGTTGGCCAGGACTACGCTCGTCACTTCGCTAAGCGACAGCGATCGTGTCGCAGGTTCGCCGTCGGCAACACCTGCTGAGAGCTTTGCTGCGAAAGCAAAAATTAAAGTTGTGGTAGCTAGTAAAAGGTAAGTTGTTTTCATTGATCCAAGACTGCGGTTGAAACACAGGCATACCGACGAATGGGCACACCTCCGGCGTCAAACGCTTTGGATCAGATGAGAAACGTGCAGAGCAGAGCGCACTTCGGCGTCGCAGAATTCGCGACCATTGGCGCCGACCAACTAGGCTGTTCTCCCATTCCCTGAACGGGAGCTAAACGTCCGCTCAGACTGGGAGTAACGATCGCGAGGAAATGGTCGCTCGCGTTGTCGTCTTTGGCTATCGGAAGTGACGGCAGCGATTTGTTCTTCTCTGCTTGAGCGCAGCACGCCTTGTTGGGACAGCTTCCTGGCTTGCAAGCTTGCCCCATCGGCGGACTGGAAGCAGGACACGCTGATGCAGGCAGCCGGACCGCGCTTACAAAAAGCGCCGCCAACATGCAAACTATAAGCGTCAATCGCGTCACCACTCTGCGGTTCATATAGCACGAGTTAGACCATCCGTCGACTCATGCGTTCAGCCGTTTGCTGCGAAGAAGACTTTGCCGCGTGAATCGATACCGACCTCCCTCCGGCGAGGAGCACAGTCAAGGTGGAGCGCAGCGTGCGAGCAATACCTTTACGGCGCGCACCGAGCCATAAAATCGAGGAGCGATTCACGCAGAGTCGATTACGCGAAGATAATTCAGAGCGCACCGCAGTGGTCGCGCGTTGCCCGAATGGAGATTCTGCGAACATCGCGCGCCGCCAGGCGAAGTGCTGATGAGCTTGTTTACATCCGGCGCGCTTTTGAAATTCGGACGAACTCGCGAATAACCAGAACTGTTCCGATGAAAGAGATCGCTGAATTAATGAGGTAAACGATGCGGTACGCGATCACCGCAGCGGGATAAAGGCGCGGATAGGCATACGCGTGACCAACGATGTCCCACCCAATCGTTCCGCAAAGAGATATCACCGAACTAGCAATCCAGAGTGTGAAGCCGATGAACTTCGTGCTTCGATACGCGCGGTAGGAAAGAATAATCACCGCGATCCCGATCGCAGTGGCCGCCATAACTTGCGCGACATAAAGGGCTTCGCTGACCGGACTTTTTAAGAAGTTCACCTGGCTGGTCCACTCGGTTTTATAGCGGGGAACTCGTCGTCAAACGCTGAATAGAGAAGGCGCCATTGTCCAGTTTGCTGGCCGCAGCGGAGTGGGGCTACGCATGTGCCGCAGGAGGATGCTTAATCCCAGGCATGGCGCGACCCCAACCAAGCCGGTTTGGGCGAAAATTGAACTCTCTGACCGCACCACCACCACCACCGCGATTCAGAAATCGCTCGAACAGCTGTAGGCGCTGTCCCACTCCCCCGTGACACGAGTCTCCATCCCGGCGAGTAGCCATAAGACGAACCATTAACGAAGCCTGATCAGCGAACGCGCGATGACTTCAGATAATCTTCGCGTCCACTCGATTTGCTCGTCAGCACCGAGTCCTCGATAAGTCACCCTAACGCAATAGCCGCGAATCATCGCGATGCGCTCCTTTGGGTGCGGAGAGCCGAGGTGAACAACAGCTTTCATGTTCTGCCTCGAATTCACTTCTTCGGCTCCGCGCAACAAAGTTCTAAACAGTCTGTGTACGCTGATTGTCGATGTTACATTTCAGGAGCGACATGCGCTCGTTACTTGGCGCATTCGCAAGTCTTTCCGCAATTGCACTCCTTGCCGTTGTTCATTGGACAATTCTTGCCGGTCTTCTTGCAGGTGGGTTTGTCCGCTGCAAAAGAAACCGTGGCCATCGCTGCAACCAGAACCGAAAACAGAATTTTCGTGTAATTCTTCATGGCTAAGTTTCGCCCTAACAGTCGTGGACGCTACTAGAAAATCCCGAGATAGTTACGACCGCGCAAAACCGACTTCATGCCAGTAAGAATCCAAGAGCGCAGTTTAGAGACGCCAGAATTTTCGCCTGGTCGCTCCCGTGCGGAGGACGTACGACTCGCGTTGCTGCTGACGTATATCACCCTGGGCTGGATGACCATCGAAGCTGCGGCGTCGCTCTTGTTAGGTTGGGCATCGAACAGTCTTTTGCTCGAAGCGTTCGGCATTGATAGCATCATCGAACTATTCAGTGCCAGCGTTCTGCTGTGGCGCCTTCGCATTGAGGCAAGCGGATGTGGGGATGAAACGCGCGTCGAGGCAGTCGAGTTGCGTGCGTCAAGACTCGTTGGATACACGCTCTATCTGCTGGTTGCCTATGTCGCGCTCAATTCCGCCTACGGAATTTTTGTCGCGCATCGCGTGACAGATACTCACGAAAGCGCGTGGGGAATTTTAATCGGCTTGGTGGCAAAGATTGGGATGCCAATTCTCGCCGGTTACAAATTGAAAGTGGCGGCGCGATTGAATTCTCGCGCTCTTCGCGCGGATGCCATTGAAGCAATCGTCTGCGGTTACTTATCGATTGTCCTAATGGTCGGGCTCGCCGCGACACGCATTCTCGGCTGGTGGTGGCTGGATAGTGTGGCTGCATTAGCCCTGATCCCATTTTTGATCAAAGAAGCTCGCGCCGCGATCTCTTCCGAGGACTGCGGTTGCAGTTGATTTGATTCATAATCGGAAATCGCCGAGCTCAGATGATACCAGCCGCGAATACTCCTTGCGTGAATCGATACCGACCTCCCTCCGGCGAGCGAGCACAGTCAAGGTGGAGCGCAGCGTGCGAGCAATACCTTTACGGCGCACAGCGAGCCTTAAAATCGAGGAGCGATTCAACGCAAAGTCGATCACGCGAAGATAATTCTGAGCGCACTGCAGTGATCGCGCGTTGTGGAATGGAGCGCCGCGCAGCCTGCCGGAGCGGAGCCAAGGGAAACAACGTGCGATGACTGCATCTCTGCCTATGGGGAGCAAAGTCTTTGAGCTTTTGGAGGTAGGAGCCGCGACGCGGAAGGCCGGAAGGAGAAAGCTCAATGTCTTTGCGAGATGGGCACTTCGGCGAGGCGCTGGGCGTCGATAGATTCGCGGAAAACGTCGATAGATTATCGCTGGGTTTGCCTCGAACTGAGGTGACGCGCTGCGTCGGACGATTTCGCGAAACCGTCGGACGATTATCGGACGATTTATTTCTCTTACTTCCGCTTACATCCCGAGAGTGATCGGGGCCCGATTCTGCGCTTGCGGGTTCTGTTCGAGCTTTCCCTCCATTAAGACTACAGGTTGTTCGGCTCCTTCATCAACTCTCGATGAAGCTTGGTTCTTCGTGATGTCGAGTGCTGCAATAATTTCCTGCTGCCGTTTCGTGGCGGCAGCGAGCTTTTCTTCGTGCCCGAATGGTTGGTCGAACTGATTCGTCAGATCGACAATTTGTCGGCGGGACTGTGCGAGATCGGTTTCGCGTTCGCGCAGTCGATCTTCAATGCTGTCGAGCGCGTGTTCCAGCGATGCAATTGTTCCCGCTGGGCTGTCACTGACATTCGCGCGATAGTTGTGTTTGCCCTGGATCAAGAGCGTTGCGCGTTCATCGAACCTCTCAATTGAGATCGGAAAGCCGCCGATGGTGCCAATTACTTTAGTTGATTCAAATGGCTTTATGGCTGAGGCAAGAAATATGAGCTCGCGACCCGCTTTGACGCGGTCGGTGAACATCTCGTTGCTCACGGTCATCGCGAAGTTGTCGCCGCGCGTGCTGATCCGCGTCCGCAAATCTTCGCGGATGTTTGCGATTTCTCGCTCCAATATCACGCCGTTGTCGTTCAGGCGTCGGACGCGATAGCGCATCTGATACAGGCTCTCCGCGTGCTGCTTTTTCAAACGTGTCAGGCGCATAACTTCCGCATCAATGGTCGCCTTCTCGATCACAAGCGGATTGCCCGACGCGATCGCCTTTACTTCGGCATATGTCAGAGCAGTGGAATCGACATCTTCTGCGCGGCGCATTGTGGCATCGCCCGTCATAACTTGAGTTATGAAGCGGCACTTCGTTTCAAGCGTTTGCCACATGTACGCGTCGAAGCTGCCTTCGGTCACATAACGGAAGATTTTCACGTATTCATTCTGATTGCCCTGGCGGATGATTCGACCTTCGCGCTGCTCGATATCGGCAGGTCGCCAGGGCGCGTCGAGATGATGCAAGGCGACGAGGCGTGTTTGGACATTAGTTCCTTCTCCCATCTTCGCTGTGCTGCCGAGAAGAACGCGCACTCTTCCCTCGCGCACGGATTTGAAGAGCATCGCTTTGGATGCGTCGTCGGTGGCGTCCTGCGCGAACGCGATCTGATCCGCAGGAATGCCGCGTACGATGAGCTTTTCGCGCACATCATTATAGACAGAGAACCAGCGGCCGTTGGCCTGCGGAGTGGAAAGATCGCAAAAGACAAGCTGCGCGCCCTTTGTCGGCGTCGATTGCTGCCAGATGTCGTGAATCTTCTCGACGGCCTTGTTCGTCTTGGAATCTGGATTGTCACGGACGTGCGTAAGCACAAGACGGAGATCGAGCGCCGCCTTGCGGCCCTCAGTCGTGATCTTGAGCATGTTGTCATCGCGAGGATCGACTCGACCGCTTTTGATTTTCTCGGTGCGCTTCACGAGTTGATCGACAAAGCGCCTCAAATCCGGGCTGCTTGGCGCGCTGATCGTTATTGGTCGGCCTTGGTCGAGTTTCGGTACGGGCAGCTTTAGCATCTCGCCTGTTTGCACATCCGCGACTTGGCGAAACTGCTGCATCAACTCGGGGACATTAACGAATCGCGCGAAACGGCTTTGCAGACGGTACCCGCTTCCGTCCGGGCTCAACTCCATCGAAGTCACGGTTTCGCCGAATGTTCCGGCCCATGAATCGAAATGCTGAAGTGAATTGCGACGCAGCGCGTCCAGTTGAAGGTAGCGCTGCATCGTGAACATTTCGGCCATCGTGTTGGAAATTGGCGTGCCAGTGGCGAAGACGACACCGCCTCCCTTGTTGCGCGCTTGGATGTGCTGAACTTTGAGAAAGAGATCGAATGCGCGCTCCGAGGCAGTCTGCGGCAGACCGGCAACGCGTGTCATCTTTGTGACGTAGAAGAGATTCTTGAACCGCTGCGCCTCATCAATGAAGAGCCGATCGATTCCGAGTTCTTCGAATGTGAGCGTGTTGTCTTTCTTGCTATCGGCCGAGAGCGCTTCGAGCTTTGCAGTAAGCCGCTTCTTCACGCGCTCTAATTCTTTAACGAGTCGCGTGCCGCGATCGGCGCGTTCCTCGCGAATGGCGGTTTCGATTTCGTCGATTTGCGCTGCGATGAAATTTCGACGCGTGCTCTGTGAGACCGGGATTTTTTCGAAGCTCGCATGCGTCACGATGACGGCATCCCAGTTGCCCGTTGCAATCCGGCTGAAGAGGCGCGCCCGGTTGTTAGCCGTGAAGTCTTCTTTTCCAGCAACGAGAATGTTCGCGGTGGGATAAAGGGTTAGCAGTTCGGAAGAAAACTGCGCGAGCATGTGATTTGGCACGACGAACATCGGCTTCGTCGCCAGACCAAGCCGCTTCAGCTCGATTGCGGCTGCGACCATCGTGTAGGTCTTGCCTGCGCCGACCACGTGCGCGAGCAGCGTGTTATCGCTCTGAACGATTCGCCAGACGGCATTCTTTTGATGGGGGTGCAGCGTGATTTGTTGGGCGCTCGACGGCAGCGTGAGATGACTGCCGTTGAAAACACGCAGACGGACCGAGTTGAATTCGTCATTGTATTTTCGGCATAATCGCTCGCGGCGCTCATCATCCTCCCAGACCCACGTTTTGAAGCGCTCTTTGATTTTTTCGAGCTTGTCGCGCGCAGCTTCAGTTTCCTGTGCGTTGATTACGACGGTGTCGTTCTTCCGATCACGATCATAAACTGTCGGTGTTTTGAGATTGAGCGCGTCTTGGATCAATTCCAGCGCTGAATAACGTAGCGTGCCCCATTCGGTCGTGTTCGCGACGGTGCCGCGTGCGTTGAAGTCCCCGCGCACGAACCATGTTCCTAAGGTCGCTGCGTGCGATACGTTGATGCCATCAGCGCCGAGGAGTGATTTCGCGAATGCCTCCACGTCATCGGGCGGAATCCAAACCGCACCAAGTCGCGCGTCGATTTCGGATGCCGCGAGATCGTTAGGCTGAATCGCTTCCAACGCAGAAACGTTCTCAACGTAGCGTGGTTGCGCGAGAGCAGCCACGCACGCAGTGATTAGTTTGGCGCGAACATCGCCGGAGAGATACTGGTCCTCAGTTTCCCACTGCTCTGTTTCAGGGTTGCGAAAGACGAGACCTTTCAGTTCGGGCAGAAACTCGTCCGCGCGACGACCAAGCAATGTTTCCATGTACGCGAGGTCGACGCGGCCCTTCTCGTTAAGGGAGAACACGAGGGCATCGGCTGTCGATTCTGCCGCAACCGCGCGCTGCGGCTTCTGAATGGTGCGCTCATGAAAGATCGCAGCCTTCTTCGCGCGATTGGTATCCGGGTTGTAATCTTCGAGCGAAGAGAGGAGCGGCAGGTCAGGGTCTCCGCGAAAAGCGCGGCGATTAGCGCTTTCGTTGATCGCGCCGAACCGCGCGACAAAGTGATCGTAAGCAAGGTTGAGTCGTCGTCGTGCACCGACAATTTCCTCGTCAGTCAAATCATCCAGTTGCGTCCGCAACACTTCGTGCACGGCGGCGCGAACTTTGATGAGTCCGCGAATCCGGCGCGTCGTTTCGGCTGGCAGATTGAAGATCGGCGTTAGCGTTGCACCGGTGCGGATCGCGATTCCACCGTCGTATAAGGTGAAGGCATTTTCCTTCACGTCATTTGGAGCCTCAATTGGCTGAGCGGTAGCTCGCGGCGAGAGGTTGTTCGCCGCAGCGCGGTAGATGCCTTCTGGCAATGCAGCGATCGCTTCCCGGAGAGCATTTGCGAGGTCGCGACCATCCTCGACGAGCGTCGGCTCGCTGCTGCGGTACATTGTGCCTGCGTTGGCCATGTGACCGAGCATCATGTGCGGATGGGCCGCGAAATACTCGTTGATGCGAAAGCGGGCGCCGTCGCGATTCACGTGTTCTGCAAGATTTTGCCACAGCGGTCCGCTGGGTTTGTCGCCGTTTGCCAGCCGGCGCAAAAAAACGATGTCACTGGTCACCTCGGTATTGGCGTTCTGCTTAAACGCCGTGTTCGGCAGTCGAATCGCGCCAAGGAAATTTGCCTTATCGCTAAGGTAGGCGCGGAGATGTGAGTTCGCTTTGTCCAGCGTGCCCTTCGAAGTGACGAACACGACTAATCCGCCTGGTCGCACCTTCGCGATTGCCTTCGCGAAGAAGTAATCATGAATCAGAAAATTGTGCTCATTGAACTCGGGATCATGCAATTTGTAGTCACCAAACGGAACGTTTGAGACGGCGAGATCGAACCAGTCGTGCGGCAACACTGCAGCTTGGAAACCTTGCGTGCGGATATCCGCGCCGGGATACAGTTTCCGCGCGATACTCGCGCTAAGAGGATCGATTTCGACGCCGGTGAGTTGTGAGCGTGCCTGCATTTCAGCGGGCATGAGACCGAAGAAGTGCCCGACTCCAAGAGCCGGTTCCAGCACACGGCCGTGTTCAAAACCGAGCCGCTTGACGGCGTTGTATATGCCGGAGATGACAGTGACCGAAGTGTAATGCGCGTTGAGTGTTGAAGCCCGGGCGGATTCGTACTCCTCAGCTGTAAGCAGCTGTGTTAGGCGCTCGCGTTCTGACGCCCATTCGCTTGATGATTGATCGGCGAAGACCTGCGGGATTCCGCCCCACCCGACATATTTTACCAGGATGCGCTTTTCATCTTCCGTGGCTTCGCGCGATTCCGCATCGAGTCTGTGCGCAAGCTCGATAGCCGCAAAATTGTCTCGGCATTTCTGTTTGAGCGAACCCTGTCCGAGCGCCTCCGCGCGGATGCGATAATTGTTCGCACTTAGAGATTCTCTTCCGGCGTCAAGAGGATGTATTTCTCCCGAATCATCTCCCAAGCCCGATCGTGCGCCTGTTGCGGAGTCAATTGCTGTTCTGTTTCCAATTTCCTCGTTAGCGCTTCCATTTCTTCGATGGTTCTCTCCTGCGCCTCGAACAGAACTTCCATCAGGGTGCCCTTCGCCTCCAATTCCCGAACCATCTTCGGCCGGAACTCCCGCCAATGGCGCTCGGCCATTAGTCCGTATTGCGTCAGACAGATTTGCTTGCTCACGGCTCCGTGCAAAATCGAATAGGCTAAGTTGATCGTCGCGACTCGCGACTTGTCCATTGCGCTTGAGCATACACGACGAGCACGCCACTCTGCCAGAGCCGATGGCGCGGGCTGCGCCATTCGTGGAGCAATACCGAAAGCTTGCGCATCACTGGAGACGATTTTCGCGTGCGTCGCGCCATGTTGCAGCGAAGAAGATTCTGCGCACACCGCAGTGATCGCGCTTTGTGGAATGGAGCGCAGCGCAGCCTGCCGGAGCGAAGCTAAGGGAAACAACGCGCTATGACTGCATCGCTGGAAAGAGGAAGCAAAGTCTTTGAGCTTTCGGAGGGAGGAGCCGCGGCGCGGAAGCCCGAAAGGAGAAAGCTCAATGTCTTTGCGGGATTGGGCTGATTTTTTTCGGTTTCCCATGGAACGCTTCAATGGGGCCGCGCTCACGTGAGCGCGGAGATTGCAATCTGAACGGTGAGGGAGAGATTCGAACCCTACCACGGGGCGGCGAGAATGCACTCGCTGACGCTCTCACGAGGGAAACGGCACGATTGCGAAAGTTCCGAATGTCAGTGAACGATACGAAATGCTGCCAAAAACGTCACGTTTTGTCACGTTAACACGGGTTCGCCGAAACAATTCAAGCGCGGTTGAAAGTGGTTAACCAGTCGCCAAGGATCTGGAGCACCCGGTTGAGCTCCGGCGGTTGGTCGAAAAACATTTCGCGCATTGATTCCAGGTCCTTCGCGAGACCCGAAACACGCTCTTTGGGCGGAAGAAGTCGCAGTGTTCCTCTCGTCGCGGTGGAATAATTTGCCCACGCTGATCGATAAAACGTCTGCTTATGCTCCACCACAGCTTTGAGTAGCTGCTCGTCATTCGCTGCCTCCTCTCCGACTTTCGATGTGATCATCTCGGCGACATCGCAATAATGCCGGGAGTAGCGCACTGGAAAAGGCTTGTCGGCCGGCAAGTGGGCCAACTGATGGAGAATCGTAGCTTTTTCCCAAAAGGTGCGCCTAACGTTCATCACCTTGACCTCGATTGTTGATTCCTGCATGGCGTCGCTGATCGCCTCCGCCAAGTAAGGCTGCACTTTCTTAATTTCTGCGGGCCAATGATCGGAGCGCGCGCCAAACTCAATTTTCACGGAAGGCGCGATGTACGCTGTCGCTGCAAGAGTTAGGCCGGTGCGCGGATACGCAAAGGCCAGCGATTGTTGATCGGGATCGGATTTGTCTTCGGTCAGCATCCAGTCTTGCCCGAGCGACTGATCCCCGATGATCTGTTTCAATTCGGGTAACACGTCTTGCGCGATTTTCAGCTTCGCCGCTTCTGCCAACCCTTCTTTTTGCCGCGCTTGAGCTTTACCCGAGAGTTCGGGGTTGGCCGGATCACGTTCACCTCCAAAGCCAAGGCTGTCTCGCCGGATGGAAATATCGATGTCTTCAGAAAAGCGACGAATAAGCCGATAAGCCTTCGACAATGATGTACCGCCCTTGAAGAGAAGATTTTCTTTGAGGCAGTCTAACGAGAAGAGACGTTTCAGCGTCCAACAGACCCAGAAATCCTTTTCAATAACATGGGGCGGCAGGCCCAAGCGAGCCGCGGCCTCTGTAAAATAGGTTGCTCGGTCGACGGCCGGCCGGCGGGCAAAAGTGTCCATCGCTCAGCTCCTACTAATTTCGGCAAAATAATGATGCATCCAGGCCGGCGCATAAATCCTGTCCCTCGACAGCCGCTTGCGATCATCTGCCGAAAGCGCGCAGCGAAGCGTTGCGATGTGGTCCGACGTAACTCCTTCTTTGCCGAGGTAACGGAAAGCCTGAATCACGAGACCGGAAGTCGAGCCGGCGGTTGCCATGTTCTTGGGTGTGGTGCGTTTCAACTGGATTGTCTGATTTCCAACCCTGACCGATTTTTCAGGGCCGTCTGTGAGATAAACCATCTTTGCTGGCACCTGCTGGGACAAACCTAGCCGATTCACTGCAAAGGCGCCGGATGGTTGCAGGCGAATCTCGTCCTTTTCGCTGATCGCTTTCGCAACGGAATCCGGGTCGGGATTCAGAAGACCCAGTTGTGGGTGCTGTTTCGGGTAATCGTAGAGACCGCGACTTAACTTTCGAATGGTGCCATGCTGGGAAAGACGGAATAGTGCCTGATCCACAGCATCGCGAGAACCGAGGTCAAGAAATCGTTTCGGAGTAAACACCCAACCCCTCCCCTTGCCGTAGATGCGGTCAAGAATCTTGTTTTGAACGACTTGTGACATATATGCCCTAGCTGGTTTGTCAGAAAAACTACCCATTTTTTCTGACAAGAAAAGCTGAATTAAAAGGGCCAGTGCCAGCCGGCCGAATTGCAACGGGCGTTGCAACTTCTCCAGGTATCCGCAGCTCCGCGGGCGTTACCGCCGGTGCCGCCGACCAACACCAACACTACTATGCTGCTGCTGATGATGATGACGACGAAAAACATCACGACGCGGATGTGTCCTCAAATTACGCAATTTGCGTTGCGCGCGCTGCGTAATGTGATTGGGCTATGATCTCTCGTGAAGCGAGATCCTAAGGGCTACAACTTTTTCGGCGCTCTCGGCCGGCACTGTTTGCGGCCGGAACTCCCGCCAATGGCGCTCGGCCATTAGTCCATATTGTGTCAGGTAGATTTTTCCGGCCATTTGAGCGTCCAAAATCAAAGAGACTGAGTTGATCGTCGCGACTCGCGACCTTTCCGTTGCGCTTGAGCATACACGACGAATGGACAAGTCTCGCCGCGCAAACGCGGCGCCCTGCTCCGCGTTTGGAGCGATTCGGGAATGAGGCGCATCATGACGGCACAGCTAAAACAATTTTAGAAAATTCAGCGAAGGAAATTCTGAGCGCACCGCAGTGATCGCGCGTTGTGGAATAAAGCGCCGCGCAGCCTGCCGGAGCGGAGGCTAAGGGAACGACGCGCGATGACTGCATTTCTGGAAAGGGGAAGCAAAGTCTTTGAGCTTTCGGAGGGAGGGGCCGCGAACGCGGAAGGCCGGAAGGAGAAAGCTCAATGTCTTTGCACAGGGTGGGCGCTCTTGGCCACCGCGTGACGCTCGGTTGTTAATATTCGACGCTGCGGTTGCGGTCCTCGATGAGGGCCGCGATACGCTGGATATGGCGATCGCTGATCGGCGATCCGTTCAGCTTCGGGATGTTGGCGCTGACTTCACTGCCGCTCAGAACTGTAACCGAGAGTTTGGATCGCCTGTCGATAAACCAGCCGGGAAGTACAAGTATAGGTCCGACGTTCACTCGTTGGTCAGACATTTTTGCGAGCCACTCGGCTAACCAGGCGGCACTCTCCTGCGCCTGGGCGAGATCACGTTGATCAAGGCCCCACGGATACTTGAGCGCGTTGTCGAGAATCGTGACCTTTGCCCCATTTTCACCTTTGACCTTTCGACGCGTTTTCGTCTCGACGGCGAACACTCCGTTTGGACCAATTACGATGTGATCGATGTTTCGAATCGCTCGTGGTTTGTCAGTGATCAGGAAATCGTGAAAAATACGGTATCCGCCAAGCATCAGTTGGTTGAGCGCTTCGCCCACGTGACGCTCGCCTTCGAAGCCCAAGCGGATGCGACGACGCAGGTTAATTATTTTCCAGAGGCGGAAGGCCGACCAAATGGACGCGATCACAGCGATTGCGATTACCGTAATCCAGACTCCTGCGTTGGCGCGGACGCCTTGTAGTGCGACGAGTCCGGCCATCAAAAGAGGCGAGTACGCAGCTAAAAATAGCTGAACGAAGCGGTCGTTCAGTTTCTCATCCATTTCGATCAGCCGTAGGCGAAGCGATTCACCCGGTGGCCGGAGAATCTTCTGCGTGAACGGGAGTCGTTTCTTTCGGTTTTTCCAATGAATCAGCCCGAGCACTGCGCCAGCAAGCGCCAACAGAAATGCTGATTCGAGGAGTATCGCCCAAATGAACATCGATGATTGGAGGAGCATGTCGTAAGCCGATACTAAGAGCGAGTCAGATCGATTCGCGTTAATCTTTCCTGTGATGATTTGCGCACCCGCAGCGGCGCGTTCGAGCTTTCGCCTAGGAGTATGGGCGCGGAACGCTCGCGAGCACCGCGAGGACGGCGCAGATGGTCACACCCGACTCACGACAGCAAAACCGGAGTCTGTGCTGGGAGTTTCAGGCGGCACAGTCTCCACGCGGCAGAGTCGCATCGAAGTAGCTTACAGCTCGCCAGTCGATTGGCGGTCCCCAAAAGGTTGGCGGTCGCGAACTTCCGCGCGAAAAATCCTATGACGATATCTTTGGTATCGCAGTCGGAATTGGCGAGAGGCAACGAGACATCTCCTGATATTGTACACGATACCAAGGACGATTGGCCAAGGCGCGAAAATGGCGAAGCCGATCGCGAAACACGCATCTGCCTAGCCGCAAGCGGCAGCCGCACGGGCATGGAAGCTTGTTGGCAATCCGCTTTTTCTTTCCGAGGAGCTGTAGCGTGGCAAGTGCTTGCTCTGGCGTTTTCAAGCCGAATAACAATTGATAATCCGCGAGCGCACCAGGGGCACCGTGCTCCAGTTCACCAAACGGGAGCGGCTTACCGGTGCTTAACTTGTGAGATATCCCGGCAAGATACGGAACGAGACATTTCTCTGCGAAACCAAGTAGTGACGGTTTCTCGGCCAGTAGAAAACGCAGTCGCAACGGCGAGCCGAGACATAAGCTGTGATCATGCTGGTTGACATGGTAAAACCGCGTTCGGGGAATTCTGTTTCCGGTTTCAGTAACTTTCGGAAGCTCGCGTGGGAAATTTACTGGAACGTCGATTTCAAGATCGAATGCGTCATTGAGCTCACCGATATCTGGATGTCGGGCGACAAACGCAAAGCGACCTTTTAGAAGTGGCATCTTGCCCGGGCGCGGCCGGATTGCCATCAAGTCGTAGTCGCGAACGAATTCGCGCATGCCTGCAACGAGATCCACGCGAGCTTCTCAAATTTGCATCCAGGGTTTGGCCGGAGCCGGGACAATGTCGTGAGCTTTCGGCCGAGTCACAACATTCACAGAACTAAGACCGAGCTTCTCCTTCAAGTGATCGCCGTTGATGGTGGTTGCAAACTTCGCATTAACCTGCTCTTCCAGATAAGTGATGTCGCGGGCGTTTGCGACGATGCGGAAATCTTCTTGGGCCTGTTCCAGCCAGAGCCAGAAGTTCTCTTCAAACCAGAGGTGCTTGAAGTTGGGATCGTGCCATTTGTCGGCGAAGTCTTCGGCCGGGTTCACCGGGTTTGGCACGCGGGGAATGGAATCCCGCACGCAACTGCGCATGTCGGTTAGAATGCGTTGGACGGCGCTGGCAACATCCTGTTCGCCCTGGTAGGCAGCCGCGGAAAGAGTTGTGATGATTATCGAAATCGGTGCGCTATCCGGATCATCTGCAAACATCACGTCACGGTGGCGCTTCAAAATCTGAACAGCCTGCTGCAGCGGCGATCTCCACTTGCGCGCAGGGAGGTCATCAATCTGCGCGGCTTTAGCCGAGAATGCTCGCATCTCCATGAGCTCGTGGGCAAGCTTCATGCGAGATTCGAACCACAGGGCATAACCTTCGGAATTGCTGATCTTCCACTTGCTGCTGATAACCGCATAATTCGGTGAGCGCTTGTCAGTGATCGCGCCTGCGAGATTGGTGATGTTTCGCGCCAGGTTCTCTGCCGAGCCTTCATTGAGCATCGCAAGCTCGATTACCGATTTTGTCACCTCGTCCTGAGGGATAGAGGGAACTGAATCCAGGTGAAACTTAAGGTCGTCTTTATATGAGAGACGCCAGCAGCGATTTTTTTCTTCCAGCTCTTCCTCGATCTGCCGCGCTTTCCGGTATGACTCAAGATCGGCTCCCACGAGCATTTTCAACTGCTGCTGCGTATGAGAAGCCTTAGTGATTCCTTTGCGGAGTCGGCAACCGAGATCGAGGTCGTATTCACACTGCTCGTTGAACGGGCGAACTACCGTGCCGAGCCGAAAGGAGCCTTGAGGATAGATGTGCGGACTGAATGCGGAACACTTCGCGTTTGCACCATCGAAATAGGCACCGATGTCTTTGTAGCGGGCCTCCGCTTTTTCATAGGCCGAATCTGGGATGCCGAGCGAATCGGCAAGCGCTTCAATAATGCTGCGGGTGGTCTGGTCACTCATGGGAGGTTCCTATCTTTAGTGCGGGGATGAAATTCCCCTGTTTGTTGTTTTGGTCGTAGAGGTGCCAAGGCCGATTAGCCTTTGGCATGCGGATGCGGCCGAGCTCGATCGCACACGCGATCGGCATCGCCGGAAAAATCGGCAGCTCTTTGATTTCGGGGTGGGCAGCTTCGATCTTGCTGATCATTTTGCGCGCAGCTTGGCGGAACATCGAAAGCTGCGCCTCGGATTTCAGGAAATCGTTATGGGGCTCGCCGATGGTCAGCTGCCAGATGGCCAGCGGACCAGATATAACAGATGACACGCGCTTCGCCTCTATTGCGGCGCTGAGCGCGATGACGAGCACCGGCGTTCCGGTCTTGTCATCCGGCGCGACAATCTCAAAGACAAAGTTCTCGGGATGTGGCTGCCACTTCCACGTCCGCGGCTCCCTGTGCAGTTGATAAACCGACGCCGGAACTTTGTCGGTTAGAAGCGATCCCAACAGTGTCAGCAGAGGCTGAGACGCGAGCGCATACACCGAGAAGTGATTAGGGTTGGCCTCCTCACTTCGGTTACGAACCTGGCGCTCGAATTCCTTCTGCAAATGCGCCGCCTCCGATGCCCAGAACTCCGGCGCGCTGTCGTCATGAGAACACGCCATTGATAGGTTGATCGGACGGTCATCAGCTGGAAACCAGTCCGGAAACATCGACTCCGCTGCTGCATTGAAATTGAGCGGCGAACGTTCATCGCCCACGCGTGACCCGTAGAGCAGAACGTGCGATTTCTTGCTGGCCTTGATGTCCGTGACGACGCGAATGCGAAACTCGTGCGCTTCTTTCCAGCTTTTTAGCAGCATGGCGGAATAACGGGAACCCCCCTTATCCTGATCGATCTTTCGGTGGCAGTCGTAGCAGACGAGCATCAGGTTGCATGTGTCGTTAAGTCCCTCTGTGTTATTAGAGTACGGGCCGCGACCACGCGGACCGGCGGCAGAGAAGGAATAGATATGCGCCATTTGGGCGATGTTCACGCGTTCCTGCGTGACCGAGGACTTGTAGAGGAGGCGATTGCAGTCGCTGAATTCGCATCGGCCGGCGGCGCGACCCCACAACTCTCGCTCGATCTTCGTATCGATGTGACGAGTGACTTCCTGAACGTTCTTTGTGGTTGCAGACGTTTGTTCCATCGTATTCAAAGTATTGACGAAATCGTAAAGTCTATGGGCAAAAAAAATGCGGCGAACTGGCGCTCTGTAAGGAAACTATTGACGAAATCGTCAATCCTGTCAACAGTGAATTTGTGATTAATATTTTTTCCAAGCGTCTCAAAGAAATCCGTGAGTTGCGTGGCTTGAGTCAAGCAGACCTCGCCAAGAAAGCGGGTCTACAATCAACGGCGATTTCGCATTTCGAAACCGGCGGCCGGGCGCCATCGTTCGACAATCTGCGGAGGTTGGCTGACGCACTAAATGTCGCGACTGATTATCTGATAGGTCGCTCCGATGAACTAAAATTGGCGGGTCCAGAAACCGACAACTTATTTAGAGGACTGGAGAAGCTGTCCGAGGCGGACCTTCACGCGATCCGAATGATGAAGGAGGCATTGCTCGCCAGGAAAAAGGAGGGTGATGCGTGATCTCGATCATACGCGAACGCGAGATTATCCAATGCGCAGCAGATGTTATCAGAGACAACGGCTTCACTTCGCTGCCCGTTGATCCGAGAAAGATTGCGAGCGCGGCGAAGATCGAGCTAATGCCGTGGAACCCGGATAAGCTGGGCATTTCCGGGTTCTTGATGAGAGCGGGAGAAGATTTCGGCATTGGCTATTCCACTGCCATCCAAAACCAAGGCTTCATCAACTTCACCATCGCGCACGAACTCGGCCACTATTTCCTCAGTGGTCACGTTGAAGCAGTGATCGGTTACGGCAGCGGAATCCATTATTCAGCAAGCGGCTTCGTCTCTAACGACGTGCACGAAAGAGAGGCGGATGCATTGGCGGCAGAGTTATTGATGCCGCAGTCGTTTTTTAAATCGGCATTGCAGAACGCTGGTGTTGGCTTCAATGCCATTCAGACGTTAGCGGAAGCCGCTGGTACGTCGATCGTCGCGACCGCCATCCGTTTTGCTAAGCTCGCTGATGATCCGGTGGCTGTCGTGTTGACTACAGGCTCTCAGGTTGAGTGGTGTTTCGTTTCAAACGAACTGAGAAAGTGTCGAGGCGTCTACCCGTTAGGGAAGCGAAGCGTTCTGCCCGCAACATCGACAACGGCGAAGTTCAACAGTGATTCCGCTCGCATTGATCGCGCCGAGCAGGAGGAAGGCTGTTGTTCCTTGCGGGACTGGTTTGAAAATGCAGTCGATTTGGAGGTCAAAGAAGATGTGGTTGGACTCGGCCATTATGGAAAGACGCTGACCGTTCTCTTCGCCGATGAACTGCCTACGGAAGATGACGACGGGCCGGAGGATGAGGAGGAAGACACACTCACCGGACTCCCGTCGTCCCGCTGGCGGGCGCGCGATCAGTCGCGTCTCGCGTAACGGTAAACCGTGATTTTTGGAGAGCGCCAGAGTCGCATCACAGGCAGCCGGTTTCCGAGAGGGAGCGTGGGCCGGAAGACCAAGAGCACCGCGAGGATGGCGCAGATGATCACATCTCAACTCTCGAACGCAAACCCGGAGTCTGTGCGGGCACAGTCTCCGCGCGGCGCCGTCGCATCAATATTCTCGGCGCGGAGAATGATTCGCAGCAAGTAGCCAGCGTTGAATTTCGGAATTTAGTCCTTAGTACAACGAAATGCCCAAAGAAATTGTTCTTGATCATCTTCCCGCTGGCTACGCGAAACATGGCGGACGGCCTAATCAGGAAATGGATGTAGTTTTTCGCGAGTTCTGTTCAACAGAGGACGGGCAGCACTTCATCTCGCGATTGGAAGGCACGGCGACCGCGATTCTGGAAAAAATTTCCGACCACGCAGGCAGCGCGGCCGCGGTAACCAGCAGCCTGCTAGCGATTATTCGTCCTGATAGATCAACGACAGTTTATTGGAATGAATTCCATCCAACCGTTCAGGTACGTGCGAAGGGAAAGACTAATAAAGGTGATCTGGTTTTCTTGGACCACATCATGGATGTCGAGAGATTGATTTTGCCTAATGCGTTGATCCCTGCGGATGCCGGTGTGTGCTATGTGTTTTCGTTTGGATGGCGCAAGGGACTGTTTTTCGACTACGGGCCGCTTCTCCATGGCGATAATCGGCGTGACCGGGAATATGACTTGGGCCTGATGCTTGGATATTGTTACGCTCGCGTTCTATTCCAGCACATCTTTTCGATATCCGAAGAAGTTTGGACTGAGATGTTCAGTCAAGGCTGGTTTCCGTTTTCGTATCTCAGCACGAATCTCGTTAAGTCCATGATCGATCGCGCAGCTGAAAAGCTTCCGATCGATGATCAACTCGAAGAATTTTCCGCTGAGGTGAGCAAGGTCTTGCCGACGCGCCTGGATGACTGGAAGAACGATCCCGTCGTGTCGAACCATGTGGAGGTGCTCCAACGGGCATACGCGCGATTCCTCGAGAACGACTTTATCAGTGCCGCGTCAATTCTTTACCCTCGCATCGAGGGTGTCATGCGCACGTTCGGTGCAATGGAGCACCCTGGGGCCGGAGCGGCACAGTCCGAGCTTGCCAGAATTGCGGCTGGCACGGGGTCAATACGAGAGGAAAGCCTTTTGCTGCCACACAGATTCGAGGTTTACCTGCGCGATGTTTATTTTGCCTCGTTCAAACCTGGGTCAAAGGTCGACAATGTGTCGAGGCATACCGTTTCGCATGGTGTTGTGGAACCGACACGTTTAGATCGCAAGGCGGCCACAGTCGGATTCTTAATTCTGATGCAGATTGTCTCCACAATTCTCGTCACGCGGAAAAGGGCTTAAGCCAGCATAGCCGCGGCAGACCGGCGGCAACAGTATTGCCGGGATTGTCGTTCTTCGACTAGTTTGTTGGCTCGATGGCGAAGATAGAGGACCTGGTTCAACAGATCGGCGATGAAAGACTGCGGAGCGAGATTTCGGCAGAAATTCGAGAGCTGAAGAAGCAAAAGCGCTTCGGTCTGGTATTCGAGGAGCATCTACCGGAGATGCTACGACTGCCGAAGGCGCCGATTCGGCTTGGGAACGTTGTCGCGCATCGAGATGCACCCGGTTCAGAGGTGTGGCGCGTCGTCGACATAACCGGAAAAAAAGCGCTTTGCCGGCAGCCTATAAATCCGACGAAGTATGACGACGAGGTGTTAAACGACTTTCCTTTGGATGAACTCGTGCTCGTCGTCAGTTTTGGCGAGGCAATTTATCCGATCCTAACTCCTGTTGATCGGGTAAGCCGTGGTGGATCGGGTAAGCCGTGGCACGTGCTGATTAATGCCGACAATTATCATGCACTTCAGCTGCTGCTCTATTCACACGAGCGGAAAGTCGATCTCATTTACATCGATCCGCCGTACAACACAGGCGCGCGGGATTGGAAATACAACAACGATTACGTCGATGGGAATGACAGTTGGCGGCATTCGAAGTGGTTGTCGATGGTCGCCAAACGACTGCGTTTGGCAAAGCGTCTCCTGAAACCGGACGGAATATTGGTAGTTACCATCGACGAGCACGAAGTCCATCACCTTGGAGTTCTTCTAGAGCAGGAATGCTCAGAGCTCGCGCGCCAGATGGTTACGATCGTCATCAACCAAAAAGGCGTCGCGCAAGGTCGCCTATCCCGAGTCGAAGAACACGCTATGTTCTGTTTCGGTTCTGGATCTATTGTGCTTCCGCAGGAAGATGACCTGCTGTCGCCTGATCAAGAACTAACTTCGCCAAGGTGGGAGCGATTGTTGCGCGGCGGTACAAATTCTCGCCGAGCAGATAGGAAAAAGCTGTTTTTCCCCATCTACATCGATCCTGCGGTGCCAAAGATCAAAGGATTCGGAGATCCGCTTCCATTCGATGAGCAGCCAAAGATCCCAAATGACAAGACTGTAGCGTGGCCGCTTCGCGGCGATGGTTCGCTGGGCAACTGGCGAGTCAAACCGGCGACACTGCAAACGTATCTAACGAAAGGCTATGTAAAGCTTGGCGGATACGATCCAGCTCGCCGGACGTGGACTCTTCTGTACCTCGGAAGAAAAACACAGAAGCAAATCGAGACGGGAGCAATAAAGATCGTTAGTCGTGATTCAACAACTGGCGCCGTTCAGCTGGAGTATTCCGGCGCTGAGCGAAGACAGATTAAAACTGTTTGGCATCGTGCGAGTCACGATTCGGGAAATTACGGTTCGACATTGTTGCGGAACGTTTTGGGTGAGGGCGGGACCTTCGCATTCCCAAAATCCCTGTATTCGGTATACGACACGCTCAAAGTTACGATCGGCAATCGCAAGAATGCAGTCGTACTCGACTTTTTCGCGGGTTCGGGGACGACACTTCACGCAACAGCACTGTTGAATGTGGAGCAACCTGGGAGCAGGCAATGTATTTTGGTCACCAACAACGAAGTCGAAGCCAAGCTGTCGGACCGGTTAGCGCACGATGGCGTCTATCCTGGTGATAAGGAATTTGAAAGACACGGAGTATGCGAGAGCGTTACTTGGCCGCGGTGCAAGTATGCGCTGCAAGGGCATCGCGACGATGACACGGAATTACCTGGGGAATATCTTAACGGAAGACCTCTGAGCGACGGCTTCGAAGAGAATCTTGAGTACCTTCGCTTGGATTTTGCCGATCCTGCGGTCGTCGAGCGCGGCGATGCTTTCCAGGGAATCCTGCCGATCCTGTGGCTGATCGCAGGTGCCGTCGGGAAGAGGGAATCACGACGCGGTTCGACGTCTTGGTATATCGCGGAGCGTTCTCCTTTCGCAGTGCTGATTCGCGAGGCAAAGTTTAACGAATTCCAGAAAGTCTTACGCGAGCGCCAGGACGTTTGGTGGGTCTTTCTGGTAACTGACTCAGACGACAACTTCGCAGCGATGCGACGAGAGTTAGGTCGTCGCTATCGCTGTCTACAGCTTTACAAAAGTTACCTAGAAAATTTCCGCATCAATACAGTAGATCGACACGCTGCGGGAGAGGCCGCTGAATTCCAATGAAATTCGAACTCAAAGAATTTCAGGAGGAAAAGCGACGAGAGCTGCGTGCGGAGCTTGCCGCGGCGAAAAACGAATTGGCGACGCGGTCGAAACACCAAGCCATTGTGTTGAGTTCACCTACGGGCAGCGGGAAAACGATCACAATAGGTGCGCTTCTGGAGTCAATTTTCGAAGGCGATGACGATCAGGCACCAGAACGCGATACGCGGGTGCTGTGGATATCTGATTCGCCAGAGCTGAATATTCAAAGCAGAGACAAGTTTCTCGCGGCGTGCGACACACCGGCATATCACGACCTCGTTCTCATCGACAGCGAGACGTTTGATGAGGAATTTCTTCGGCCGGGTGTTGTCTATTTCATCAACACTCAGTTGCTGGGGCGGGATAAGAAACTAACAAAGGAAGGCGGCGATGAACGGAAATACACGTTCTGGCAAACTGTTGCCAATACGGTTCGGAAGTTTGGCAAAGATTTCCTGCTGATCATCGACGAAGCGCATCGCGGAATGGGACTGACCGATCGAGAGCGCGAGGCGCGAACAACGATCGTCAGGAAATTCATTGACGGTTCCGCTGACGACGGTCTTCCGGCAGTGCCGCTGATTCTCGGAATGAGCGCAACAACCCAACGCTTTGACAATGTATTACTGCGAGAGGCAAAGCGGACGGTACGAAAAGTCACGATTACTCCAGAGGAGGTTCGTGCCAGCGGACTAATAAAGGATCAAATGGTTGTGCTCGTACCGGCCGAGGCAGTCAAGACCGATATGACGCTCTTGGAGAATGCCGTTCGAAGGTGGCGCGAATTCGAAAAGATTTGGGATGAGTACAGCCGCAAAGAAGGGGATCGATTCGTTCACCCGGCGCTGGTTGTCCAGGTACAGGATGGTGTTCCGGACCGAAATATTCTGACTAAGACGCCGCTAGATCAGGTCGTCGAGGTGATCCTTCGCGAAGCCGGAACACTCGGACAAGGTGCGATCGCTCATTGTTTCGATGTGCAACGTGATCTCGTTGTTGCGAACACAAATATTCGTCGTGTTGACGCTTCGCGTATCGAACAGGACAAGACCGTGCGCGTGGTTCTGTTCAAAACCGCGCTCGGCATTGGGTGGGATTGTCCGCGCGCCGAAGTCATGATGAGCTTCCGCAAGGCAATTGATCCAACGGCAATCGCTCAGCTGATCGGTAGGATGATTCGCACTCCGTTGGCCCAGAGGATCGATAAGTTTGAGATGCTCAATAGCGTCGAACTATTCCTGCCTCATTATGACAAAGAGAACCTCGAACGGATTCTGAATGAACTAAGGAACCCCGAGGCTGAGGATCGACTACCAACCGCTGTCACCACAGTCCCACAAATTAGTTATAACAGAAACGCGGCATTCGAGCAGGTCTTTGCCAAACTCGAATCGCTGAAGACGGCGGTATTCTCGAATCCGTCGCCGCTTCCGCCTGTTCGCCGACTGCTCAAGCTCGCGTGGAATCTAACACAGGATAAGCTGGAGGAGTCGTGTTACGAACACGAGCGAGACGAGATCGTTAAGATATTGTTGCGCCGGCGGGATGCGAAATTTAAAGAGAAGGAAGATTGGGCGACTGTAGTTCGGGAAACCGGCGAGGTGGAGCTGCAGAAGTTCATCGTCGGTTTGGGCGCAATGGAAGTCTCAGAGGCGGCGGTGAAGATCCGTGCGCAGTTGGCGCCTGAAAATATTGAAGCTTTGTTCAAAGAAGCGCTTCGACGCATCGCTCCTGGAACCGACGTTCACATGGCGTTTTGGAAAGAGGCGGAAAAAAAGACCGATCCGCTGCTCGCGAAGCTCGAGCTTTATGCGCTATCGAATGATGCATCCCTACTCAGCAAGCTAAACGATTACGCCACCAAACGATTTGATACACTGGATGCAAAGTTCCGTGACTCAGTGAAGTCGCTGAAACAAAAGCGCCGTAGCGTATATCTGAAACTGAGGCAGGCCGGCCGCGAGTTCACAATGGAGGATTGGGAGTTGCCGGACGAAATTTTGGAAAAGGCAGAGGGAGACGTTTATCAGAGTCATCTTTACTGCGACAATGCCGGAAAATTTCAGACGAAGCTGAACGGTTGGGAAAAAGTCGTGCTCGGTCATTGGCGAAAACGTTCGGACTTCGTGTGCTGGGTAAGAAATCCTAGCCGAAAGCAATGGTCATTCAGCATCGCTTATCAACATGGAGGATGGCACGGATTTCATCCCGATTTGCTAATTATCCGCCGTGATCATGGCAAGATCGTGGTCGACATCTTGGAACCACATCGAACCGGTGAAGACGACACTTTTGCAAAGGCCAAAGGATTGGCTGCATACGCTGAGGCGCACGGATTGGAAATAGGCAAAGCCATGATGCTGAAAATCGACGGCGACGGCGAGAGCGCGGCCATATCAGGCTTCGACGTTACTGATCGAGGCGTTCGACAACGGGTTCTCCAAACCCGAGGTAACGAAGAGATCCAGAGCTTCTTCAGACCCCTAGTAGACTAGAAAAGAGCCATGCCGAAGTGAAGTAGGCGCCACGCTAATTCTTCGGTTCCTCCACGAACAGCACCGGTGACATTTCGGAAAACTTTGTATGCCGGTCGATCGCGAATTTCTCGCTTTTGTGCGTCAAGGACTTAACGATTGTTGTTAGCACCCCATTCGCAAAAGTATCAAAGGCATCACGCACTGGTTTGAAGCTTTCATACAGTCTTATGGCTGCCTTACGAATGTCGTCTTCGGACGCGTTGTGGTCCCATAATTTCGGCGCATTATTCGGCTGCGTCGCTTGCAACATGGCCAGCGAACGAACCTGTTCGGCCAGCGTGTAAAACACATTGGCGCTGTATTTCCCGGTGATGACTTCAGCCGCTGCCTTAGGCACATGAGCAAGAGGCTCTGCCAAGCGCTCCCGAAGATAATGGAAGCCGAAATTGTCTCGAATGGTTCGGGCCAGGTTAGGTTTGGCGAAATACTTTCCAAGAAAGTCCAGCGCCGCACGTGCTGTGTAGCTCAACCGTGCGTGCCAGCTTTTGCCAAGTGCTCGCCCGTTCCACTCGGAATCGATGATCTTCCAGCCTTCGAGCAAAATGCTGTAGATCAGTCGAACGCCGAACAGTAGCTGATGCATCGCGATCTTTCGCTCGTCCGCGGAGTTTGAACGCGTCCCTTTTTCTGCGCTCACGCAAAGGTAAAACACGTGTCGCAAATCATCCATTACTTGGGCGAGCCGGACGAAAAAGAGCTGTTCGGCTTCAGGCAGTTTCAGGAATTCGGCATGATCGAAAGTTATTCGGTAAAGCTGAAGATCGTTGGAGGGCATAAGTTTGCATCGCTGATACGGTTCGATTTGCAACCGTTCTTGCGATAGCGATGCAATCGTGCTGCTCGGGCTATCGCTGATCGTGCGCGGTAACTGTGGCGGCGCAGAGGCTACTGAAACCAGATGCACCTTTCGCCATTCGGTTTGATCGGCGGAAGCAGTTTGCGACGATGGCCCCGTTCGCAGTGGACAACGACAGCCGTGTGTTTCGGCAGGTTTCGCAGGATGTGCGGTTTGATCTTGTGCTCCTCGTCTTGGGAATAGTTTCGTGACATTTTTCCACTGTGATAGCCCCATGATTTCTTGATCACGCGCTTTTTCCCGAGGAAGTCGGCGCTTTCCAGCGCGCCTTCTTCGTCCGCGGCTTTGAAGATGAGGCGATTGCGGAGATTGAGAGTGAAGACGCGCGCTTTCTCACGACCGAGCGGCGGGATGAATGACGTTGAAGATTGTGCTGCGGCGACAACTGTTGCTCGTGCTTCGCGAATCACGTCAATGCAGTTGTAATCGCTCATGCCGTCTTCGCTCGCTGTGACGAACCGCTGCGCTTCGTCGGCCCAAAGGATGAGCAGATTGTCGCGGTGACGTTCATCTGCGGGCTTGTCGAAGCGGCGCAGAGCGTGAGTGTAGAAAAGCATTTTAAGGAACGTGTTTATGTAGCGTCGCTCCATCTGGAATTTTTGTGGCATCGCGACGCAGACGATTTTGCCGCGATCCAGATCGGCGAATTCGAAGCTGTTTCCAGCTACGCAGAAGACTTGCGCGATTTGCGGCGTAATGAATGGCTGGAGATAATTGGCAATCGTTTCTTTCACGCCGCCGATTTGCTCTGGAGGCTGAGAAAGAAAGCGATTGGTGAAATGCTCGGTGAGTTCGCGCCGGCGCATCGTTTGATGACTGGATGCAAGATCAGTCATTGCTTCGTCCAAGTCGCTTTGATCGAGAAGCAGATGATATGCGTTTTCCAGCGTCACGTCGGCGCCGATCTCGCGCAGCGTTTCCAACGCGGCAGCGATATGGGTTTGCGCTTGGTTCTTGAAAAACGCTTTGTCACCCGCCTGGCCTAATGAAGCGGCCGTGTCCACGACCGCTTTAGCAAACGTGTTGAAGGGAATGCTGCGGTCGGAGGTAAGATTATAAGTATGGCTCGGCTGCCATGTGCTTGCTGCCTCGTCTGGCCGGACTTGGAGCAGGATGAGATCATCCTCGCGGCCGAAGTGCTTGGCCATCTGAGAGAGTGTTTCCCAATAAATTCCTTTGTCGTCGATGCAGAGACCGCCCCACGTCGGTTCGTTCTGGAAGACCTGGTAAAGCAGGCGTGTGATGCCCGACCGGGTTTTACCAGAGCCTGTGTCGCCAGTGATCAACCAACCGCGACAGAAATCGTCCCGGGTCCAGCTAAAACCCGCGAGACGAACAACGACGTGCTTTTGGGGTTTCCGCAGAAGTTGAATGACCAGACTCGCTGCTGCTCCGAGGCAGCAAAGCGTTGCGACGCCTGCACTAAAATTCGGACTCATAGGAGGCGATCAATTAACACACCGGCGACGCCGCCAAGCCCGAGGAACACGCAGTGCGTAGCGAAGCGTGCTCGATTGATGCGAGTGACGTTTTGCCCAAATCGTCGCAACTCAGCGACCAGATCGGTCGCTTGGTGAATGAATGCTTTCGAACGGCGATCGAGCAGTTCGATAGTGCCGCGAAAGTCCTCAAAGCTCGGCGGGGACGCGGCCGAATCGTTATCGGTCTCGCGCGAGCGCTTGAGATAGATACGGACTAATTCAAGGGCTGCAATCATCGGATCGCCGTCCGCGATGTGATGTCTGCGCTGCCACTCGCCGATGGCGCGTGCTAATGGATCATCAGCATTCACGCCGCGAATCTCTCCACCGTGCGGACATCGGCTAAGAGCAGATCAGCCGCGCGATAGAGTTGTCGGTAAAACCGCGTTTGCCAGCTCTTTAATCGCTGGCGGTCGAGCAGATTGAAGGCAGGATGCGTCAGCGCGATCGTGACCGGCGTGTTGTGCTCGTTCAAGGCGGTAACGAGCCAGTCGTACATCCGCGGCATCGTGATTTCGCGCGCGTGCAATTCGTCAACCACGTGTCGTCGCGTCTTGCTGCCGTCATAAATCTTGAACGCGTCGCTGTGGGCTTCGTTTTTCACGACAACCCACGCGCATCGGTCGTGTAGCGCGTCGGACAAAATGCGGAGTTGTTCGACGCTGTCGGCTTCGTGATTGACGGGACAAATGACCGTTAGCCGCGCGCCGAGTGAGCGCAAGACTTCGGCAAAGTTAACCTCATCGAAGAAGTCGATGAACAGATCAGTGGAAGCCGCGCGGCAGTCGATCACGAGCAGATCGGAAGTCTCCGCAGTCGTGAACACCCGGTCGATTTCGCGGCGGTGTTCAAGATTGATGAACTCCGATTGCGGATGAAAACGCTTGAGCGTCGAGTTCTCGTGGTCGCTGTCGATAGCGCAGTGAGCGATCCCGCAATCTTTGAGATACTGAACGAAGTTCGTGGCGAAGAAGCTTTTTCCGACGCCGCCTTTGCCGTTGATGATGAGGTTGATTTGTTTGTTCATAAGAAGCTGCGTTGAATCACAGGTTGTGAGGATCTGCGATGCGCGGACCGCGAATGCGTGGTCGCTCGGTTGGAGGCGGTAAAGGTGACGATTGTCCAGGCGATGACGGTTCGGTGAACGTGGGACCGGGTGTGCTTTGTCCGTCGCTCGCCTTCGAGATAATCTGGTGCCTACGCGCGGATTTTTTCGTCCGACGTTGTGCAGTGATTTCGCCGTTAACCTCAGCAAGAAAGCGCGCGATCGTGTCGATGCTCACCGACACATCGACGGTTGCGAGCAGCTCGCGAATCAGACGCAACGATGCGCCCTTTTCGCGTAGTTCAACGATGCCTTCTTTTAGCGGCATCAGCTTTGCGTAACGCGTCGGTGGCGGTGGCGTGAATGCGCGAACAGCGTCGCGAAAACGCTGCGTGCGCACTGCGATGTCTGTGGGATCACTCATACTTTAGGCAGGCGTTCAGCGAAAGGTCGGTTTCCATAGCATGGCTACGGGGTAGGGCGTCCCTTCCTAAAAACTCTTGGTTCATGCACCGCAGTTCTCTCATGAGAATTGCGGTCACCGGCTCCGTGGGTGGAGCAACGCGAATTTGTCGGCGTGGTATTCGGGTGGTGTGCTCTCGCCAAAGACGCAGCTGAATCTGAAAAATGCGAAGAGCTACTTCGCTGAACATTTAAGTATTGGTGATTACTACGGCGAGAATGCGCGGATTCAGGGCGAATGGCTTGGAGAAGGAGCCGCTAAGCTTGGATTAGCCGGCGTGGTCGCGGCAGATGACTTCTTAGCTCTTTGTGAAAATCAGCATCCGAAACATCGTAGGCGACTGACGCAACGGTCTGATGCAGTTCGACGCGTCTTCTACGACTTCACTTTCTCGCCTCCAAAGTCCGTTTCGGTTGCTGCATTGGTAGCGGCCGACGAGCGAATCGTGGTCGCGCATGCCAGGGCGGTGAAGATCGCGCTCGGTGAACTCGAACAGTTTGCGAACGCCCGTTTACGCAGTCGCGGCCGTAATTCCGATCGCAAAACGAGAAACATCGTAGCCGCACTGTTTCAGCACGAAACTTCGCGTGCACTCGATCCGCATTTGCACACGCACTGCATCGTTTTCAACGCGACCTACGACAGCACCGAAAAGCGTTGGAAAGCGCTTCAAAATTACGAAATGCTCGCAGCGCAGAAATATGCAGAGAACGTCTACTATCACGAGCTGGCCCGGTCATTATGCGACTTCGGTTATCCGATTCTCAATGCAAAACGCGGTGACTTTGAAATCACGGAGATCGCTCCGGAAATCTGTGAGCGTTTCTCAAAACGTCATCGTGAAATTGATGAGAAGACTCGCGCTCTCCTGAACGCCCATCCCGAAAAGCACGGCGGCAACGAGAAGGCGATTCGAGAGCACATCGCGCATAAGGAGCGAGCCAGGAAAAGCCATGAATCGGATTCGAGGAAACTGCGATCATTATGGAAAGCTCAACTAACGATCAAAGAGCTGGACTCGTTACGGCCGCAAAGCCGAGTGCGTGAAGATTCGCCAGAGCTCTTACCTGGCGAAGCCGTGACATGGGCTGAGCAGCATTTGTTTGAACGACGTTCCGTTGTCCACGAACACGAACTCTGGCGGCACGCGCTCGAAGCTGCCCGCGGGAGTTCGACCTCGTTAAATGAGATCAAACGAGAAACGACGTCGCGCGAATATCTGCGTTCAGGCGAAGACAAAGTCGCACATCGCGATGTGCTCGCGCGAGAGTGGGAAATCGTGCAGGCCGCGCGCGATGGCATCGGCGCATACGCTCCGCTGTCTCCGAGAATCGCTGGAGCTGACAATCAGCTGACGCCGGAACAATCGACCGCTTTGGACTCGATTCTTTGGTCCACCGATTTCATCACGCTTTTTCGCGGCCGCGCCGGCACGGGAAAGAGCTTTGTTCTAAAGCGAGTTCAACAAGCACTCGCTGCGACAGGAAGCGCGTCCGTCGTTCTTGCGCCACAGCGTCAACAGGTCATCGATCTAAATCGCGACGGTCTGACAAGGACAGCGACAGTTGCCGAATGTCTGCAGCGACGCGATTTGCCAGATCGCGGAGTCGTCATTGTGGATGAAGCCGGACAACTCAGTGGGCGGCAACTTTCCGACTTGATTGATTTGGTAAAGGAGCGGAGCGGACGGTTAATTCTTTCCGGCGATACTCGACAACACGGCCCAGTTGAAGCCTCAGACGCGCTGCGCGCCGTCGAGCGTTATTCCGGGTTGCTCGCGGCGGAGATTTCCGAGATTCGACGGCAGGATGCGCGACGAGGGAGAACGATGGCGGAACGCAAGCGCATCAAGACTTATCGCGAAGCCGTCGAAGCTGCGGCAGCGGGAGATTTATCGCGTTCATTTCGAAAACTGGAAGCGCTCGGCGCCATCGTCGAGTGTGATCCTGCCGGGCAGAATGAGCGCTTAACGAACGCTTATCTGGAGATCGCAAAGAGCGGCGAGTCGGCCATCGTTATCTCGCAAACGCGCGCCGAAGTTCGCCTCGTGAACGACGCCATTCGTGAGCAGCTACGAGACCGCGGCTTGCTGGCAGGCGAGGAATCAGCGATAACCACGCTCGAACAAGTCGATCTGACAGAAGCACAGAAGCTCGACCTGCGACATTATCCCTCAGGGAGCGTTGTCGTTTTCAATCACGATTTCCGCAACTGCACCCGCGGGGAGCGCGGAAAGATCATCGGGTTTACGGCAAGACATCTCGTCATTGAGGTCGCCGATCGAGTGCGACAAATCCCGCGAAAGGATTTGGAAAAGATCACGGTTTGCTTGCCGCATGTGCTCAGCCTCAGCACTGGGGACAAGCTGCAGTTGAAAGCAAACAGCAGGACTCTGGACGGTCGTAAACTCGCGAACGGCGAAATCGTTTCGGTTGCAAAAATTTCATCAGACGGTCGGATTTACCTGAGAGATGGCCGTGTTCTGCCGCCGCACTATCGGCAGTTTCAGCGCGGGTATGCAGTCACCTCATATGGCGCGCAAGGGAAGACGGTTGATCACGTTCTGTTTTCCGATTCGGGCGTGCGGGCCGCGTCGAGTGCGCAACAATGGTATGTGACGATCTCTCGTGGCCGAAAGAGCATCCGAATTTTCACGCCTGGCAAGCGGGCTCTGCGCAATGCAGTCGCGCGCAGCGGCGAGCGCGAACTTGCGCTTGATCTAATCCCTCAACAAGACAGCGGCACGAACAAGGGACACAAGATTCTTCGCTCGCTCCGACGTGGCCGTGAATTCGCGCAACGTGTTTGCTTTATGACGATGCATTCCTGGAGCGGCCAATTCCTCGGCATGGATTTGAATCAAAAACATGAAAACCGAAACTCGCAGACAAGCCGTGCAAGCAACGCCCGCGTGCTGGCAGCGTGAGGCGCCGTGCCCGTGCCTTCGCATCGAGACATCGCCGCGGGAATCGCATTTGTTTCCATATCAACATCTCGTCACAGCATCGCTTAGTCAGAGCGATGAAGCGGAAACGCTGCGCCTCACGTTCTCGTTACACGATGTCGAAATTGAGGGACGCAATCTTCGCGCGTTGCTCCTCGCCATTCAGGAATTCGCGGTGAAATGGGTGCGAGTCATGCCAGAGCGGTATCATCAACTCGAGACTGGCGAGAACGCTCTTGTATCGCGTATTTGCATCCACGAGGTGAACCCGACCGAATGAAAAATCAGTTTGTACGAAACACTCACGCGACTAATAATCCTGCGAACGAGTTCCCATGTTTAGAAATGAAGAAATCATGACGGCGTTGATGGAATCATTTCGAACTGGATTGTTAAGGAATAGACGAGAAACGCCAGCCTTACTCGACATGATCGGACGTGAGACCTAGATTCGGAGCGCTTGAGAACAGGCTTCTTGATTTTCGTCGCAGCAACTGTCACGGCGCTAATTGCAGGCACAGGGCACGCCGCGTCCCCGGATGTCCCTGCTGTAGATAGCAGTGCGCTGGATTTCACGCAGTGGGGATTGCTCGCGGTTCAGGACGGCGGCCGACGTAAGCCGGTGGACACGTTTGCAAAAGAAGCGCTGATCCGGATCAGCGGAAGATCGACATACACGGATAAGACGGGCCGAACATGGCGACCGAACGATTTCGTCTTATCAGCTTTGATTGAGACCCACGATTGGAAGAACGAGCCAATGGTGCTTATCTCGACAGGCCAGTTAGTCGAGCAGCTCGGGTTTGATAAAACGCAGCGGCGCTTTTCGTTTGCACAGTTAACCGGATCGGCGGAACTGCAGCGGCTCGCGACCGAGACGCAAGCACTCAAGCGCGCAGAGAAACCGCCGACCCGGGTCCAGCAGGAAGCACTAAGCGTCAGCGACCGGCTTACGCTTCTTGCTCATGTAATGGATGGTAGCGCATTGCTGATCGTCCCTGCGCCGGCCAACGAAACAGATGCGTGGGTCGATCCATCGGGATGGCCGAGATATTATTCCGAGGCACAATTCGAGCCCGTCCAGGCTCAATTGCAAACGGTTGCCACCGCGTACGTGCAAGGCGACGGGTTTAACTTGAACCGTGCCGCGAGTCAGTTTCGTCAAAATCTGCGTGCGTTGAGTCCATCAATTTATCCGCGGGATCAACAATTACGGCTCGAATACTTCTATAACCATTTCGAAGCGTTTTATCGCGCGATCTGGTGTTACGGAATTGCGCTTGTAATTCTGATTGCAGCACATCTTCGTAAGCGAGGACGCGCACTGCAAAATATTGGCGTCGCAGTAGCGATAATCGGTCTCGCGTTTCAAGCGGCTGGGATCGTGATGCGCTGCATGATTGCCGGCCGGCCGCCGGTTACGAATATGTATGAATCCATTATCTGGGTTTCGTTCGCGGTCTCATTTTTCGGAATGATCTTTTTCGTGCGTTATCGTGCGCTGATCTATTTGCTGGCGGCGTTACCGGTCACGCTCACGGCACTATTGCTTGTCCATCAAATGCCCATTGCTATGCCCTCGAGCATTGATCCGTTGGTCCCGGTGTTGCGCGATAATTTCTGGCTCACCATTCATGTGCTTACCATCACGCTGAGTTACGCGGCTTTTGCGCTGGCAATGGGCTTCGGTCACATCTTGCTCTGGCGATACGCGCGCAATCCGGCAGCCGCACGCATGGACGCGCCAATGCATTTCTGGCTTTATCGCGTGCTACAACTGGGCGTTCTGTTGCTCGCGGCTGGAACAATTCTCGGTGGAGTCTGGGCCAATTATTCCTGGGGCAGATTTTGGGGTTGGGATCCAAAGGAGACATATGCATTGGTTGCGCTGCTTTGTTACATCCTGGCGTTGCACGGCCGGTTGGCAGGTTGGTGGTCGCAGTTGGGGCTGGTAGTTGCGAGTGTTGTTTGTTTCCTCGCGATCTTGATGGCGTGGTATGGCGTAAACTTTGTGCTGGGCAAAGGTCTGCATAGCTACGGCTTCGGCATCGGTGGCGAGACTTACGTGGCGATATTCGTTGTTCTCGATCTTTTGTTCGTAGCGTTTGCCATCTGGCGATACCGAAGGAGCGCGAGCGCCGCCATTGCGCCGGAGATTAAAGCCGAGCGCGCCGCAGTGGAGCTGTAGGGGATCGTTGATCGTTGACGAGATTATCAATCGCAGTCACAGCTTGCGTCCACAAATTTGATCGCGCGCGAGTATGTTCCGGCTGCGGAGCCGAAGTAGTGCGCGGCAATGGTATGTGACGATCTCGCGTGGACGAAAGAGCATCCGGATTTTCACGCCTGACAAGGAGGCTCTGCGCAATGCAGTCGCGCGCAGTGGCGCGCGCGAACTTGCGCTCGATCTAATCCCGCAACAAGACACCAGCACGAACAAGCGACACAAGGTCCTTTGCTCGCTGCGACGTGGCCGTGAATTCGCGCGACGTGTTTGCTTTATGACGATGCATTCCTGGAGCAGCCAATTTCTCGGCATTGATTTGAATCAAAAATATGAAAACCGAAACTCGCAGACAAACCGTGCAAGCAACGCCCGCGTGCTGGCAGCGTGAAGCGCCTTGTCCTTGTTTGCGTGTCGAAACACGCGCGAACGAGATGCGTCTTTTTCCTTATCAGCATCTGGTCAACGCAACGTTGATCAACAGCGAAGGAGTCGAGACGTTGCGCTTGGCGTTCTCATCGCATGATGTGGAAATCGCTGGACACAATTTGCGCTCTCTGTTTCTGGCGCTGCAAGATTTCGCCGTGAAATGGGTGCGTTCAATGCCGGAGCGCTATCACACCCTGGCAGCCGCCGATGACGGACTGATTACCGAGATTCGGATCGAGGACGCAAAGTAGTTCGCGAAATTTGCTCGTACTCTGATACGGGCAGTGTTATTGTACGCCTGTGAAGACCTTGGTGTGCCCGCATTGCCATACGCAAGTTCCTGAGAGCGCGAGCGTCTGCACGGGATGTGGAGCGGAGGTGGTGCGAGGCCTTAATCGTCGCGAACGCTCGTTCGTAGGCTTGGCCTTCGTCGGCATCGCATTCGTCATTTTCGTTGTGTTCTTGCGCGCATTCGAAATTGCGCGCGGCGTTCCATTCTTGTCACCGCCCAAAGCAGAAGATGGATTGCTCTTCTTTGTTGGGTTGGTAGCAATCGTTATCTTTCCTTACATGGTTGGAAGAAGATTGGCTCGCTTTGTTTATCGGTCCCGAGTCCGGTTTTTCCGCTCATATCAGCATCAATAAAACCGCTCCCGCAGCGGAGCCGTCGTTAGTAAGTGACAAGTTAGTCTGGACTGTAGATGGAAACGCTCGCAGCTCCTTCGCCTTCAGCCGAAACCAACTCCGAGACGGAGCGCCTTGCTTATTCAATTCAAGAGTCCGCTGATCTTCTCGGCGTTGACTACTTCAGCGTTTATCGTCTCATCCAGCGCGGAAAGCTGCGCGCATGTCGCGCTCTGCGCGGAAAGCTTCTTGTCCCGCGCTCTGAGTTATTGCGGCTTTTGAAAACATAAGCCACAACACTCTGCACTAAGCTGACACGGCAAAGCTGACACGCTGCGCTTGAGCCAGGCTATGATCCTGTCGCAAATGTCCATAGGTCTTCATACAAAGCGCGCCACCATCTTTGTGGCCAAGCCAGCGCGACACTGTCGGAATGTCCACCGCGCTCTCAATGCAGATCGTTGCGAATAGATGCCTCAGATCGTGATGTGTGATTCGCTTCATTCCGATCTTTGCTGCAGCATGTGTCATGCTGTTCTGGCACTCGAAGACACGCATTACGGTAGCAGTGCCCAATTCTTCTTGGCGTTCTGCTCGTAGTTTTTTTAGCATCTGTTCGAGCTCGGGGATCATAGGTACGTAACGCGTCTCTCCATTTTTCGTCGCCGTCACTGGATCACCTCGCACGTGCAACTGATGACGCGCGAAATTTACGTCCGCCCAAGTTACGTATTTCGCCTCGCCGATTCGCAGTCCACTGTACGCAAGAAATCGAACGAGATCCGCGCAGTCTTTTGACTGCCGCGCCCCGGCAGTCCGAATCTCCTCGACAAAGCGCAGGAATTCTTCGCGCGACGGTAACTCCAGCCGCTTCGCTCGGACGCGCATTCGCGAAAGATTCGCCGCAGGATTTCCGAAACGCGCACCGCTGTCCACTGCCTCGGCAAATACGCCACGCAGCGTTCCAATGGCGTTGTTGACGACCGACGGCGCGTATTGTTTTTGAAACCGAACCAACCACTCTTGGCAATCCCGCTCGCTCACTTTGCGCACGTCCGTCGCGAAGAGTGTAGGCCATGAGCGCTTAACGAAATCCATTATCATCTCGCGATAATCTTTTGACCTGGGTTTAAGCGAAACGCTGGCGCGGACTTTTCCCAGATAAACGTGCACGGCATCCCCGACTGTCATTTTGCCAATTGCAACTGCTGTCGCCGATTCCAGTTTTGCGCGATATTCGCGTATCGTGTCAGGCAGTCGCTGCTTGGCGACCGAGAACACGGTCGTTTCTAAACTTCTCCATAGCGGCTTTCCATTGATTTTAAACCGGGCGAAGTAGGTCCCCTTGGGTCGATAGCGCACCAAATTTTGCACGGCCGTTGTCTCCCATTTCGACTTAGCTTCACGATTCACGATCTCGCGATTATGGCTTACCTGCGCCGCGGCTAAGCTCTACGAGTGGAGCGAACGCAAAGTCGGGCTACAGTTCCAACAATTTTGTGTGAACTACTCTGTTCCGTTTGCGATGCCGAAGACCGTTTTCGTCGCTCGCGAGCGAATTCTTACTTCGGGGGGTGTAGAAAAGGGGTGTAGAACGAACTTTTATGAATGTGTTTTTCAGCCTAATCTTCGAGGGAAAACGCCGGCATAGCTCAGTTGGTAGAGCAGCTGATTTGTAATCAGCAGGTCGTCGGTTCGA